>OBHU01000055.1_pt1 | contig 96934 bp, 86 predicted proteins | sample 1519071 | NCBI WGS metagenome assembly OBHU01 (sample SAMEA2452135, study PRJEB22498) | human gut metagenome
TTAAAAAATTAGATGATATACTTCCTAGAAAATGTGGTTCAAAACATTTCTATAAATTTTATAAATTCTACTTAACTTTTTCAAACAATCTTTGGTATCTGTATACAGCCTCTCGTATTGCCATTCCCATTTAGGTAATTTCACACCCACTTGCCTTACTACCTCTAAATCTCCTTTTTTGTTTTTTTTATAAAACGACATGGCATATTTATAAATTTGCTCGTAAGTTAAACCTGATAAATCCGCTATCCTTTTCATCCTGTCTTCATAAACTTTGCTTTCATCAACCAATGTCGACCCAACATCAAAAAATAGTCATTTTATTTCGTCCTTTTTGGGTCAAAATCCTCTTTTTCTTGCTTCTTCTAGCAGTTTGGGTTGAATTTCTGGGTAAGTCCAATTAATCGGTAGTTCATCCATAATTGCTATTTTTTCAATTTCACTGTGAAGCTCTTTTTCAAATGTATGTATATCTGAGAAGAATAATTTTCCAAAAGTCTCCATTCCATCGAAATTATCTGGTGCAGTCACAGAATATATACAAATTGGAGTAATATCAAAAGTTATTGCTCCTGTTTCTTCATATAGTTCTCGTTTGGCTGTTTCAAGAATATCCTCACCATCTTCTCTATGTCCTCCTGGTACCTCCCATGTATTCCTTTCCTTGTGCTTGCAAAATACCCATTTACCATTATGTTTGGCAATAATAACTGCAAACTTTAGCATTGAATCATTAATACTATCATAAAAATTCACTTTCATCATATAATGTTCCTTATTAGATTTCATCTATTTTCTTGCCATTATTGCTCTCACAAATAGAGCCAAACTAGAGCCATTTAGAATAAATGCCGAAAACCCGCATAAATACAAGCTTTCGGCATTTCTGTCTGTTATTCAAATTCTACAATTACATCTGTATATTGTGTCCTTTTCATTTGATTATTTCTATATGTTGTATGATTATTCTTCAAATTCCATAGATTATTTTTCTTTTAAGAGTTTTTTGCAACCATTATGCAACCAAATTAATCATTATTACAATATTACGTTAACCCAGCTTGGAATGCTATTTGCTTTCCATAATATATTGCCATTTTTAATATTCACTATTTCTTTAAACATCTCTGTATTATCATATACATTTATTTCATCACATATATCAATTACTCTTTGTAAATTTTTAAGAGATTCATAATATCTTCTTTCTACGTCAGTATCAGGTATTCCATGACCACCCTTGCTTACTCTTATTTTAATTCTTTCTTTAGCAATTTCAGGACTTTCTACTCCTATATAGTTCATTACAATATAAAAGCCTTTTTTCTTTGCATTATTTATATTTTTAACTATACTATTACCACTCTTGGTTAAATGATATATTGTTATTAATGTATTGTCTAATTAACTTAACAGCCTCTCTTGCACATTTCATTTGAAGATTACTGTCACGCCAAGATCCTATACGTGCTACCATTTCATCAGTATTAATTCTTTTTTCATCTTTGTTCTCATCATAATAAATAGACTTATATATTGAGGTTTTGCCAGCTCCATTAACACCAGCAAAAATAGTATATGTTGGCATATTATTTACCTATAACCTTTGCTTGTTTCTCTTGTAATAAAAAATTTGAAAGTGTCATATAAAAATCTTGTTCATCTTTTGTTTTAGCATTTCTAAATAGTTCCTTTAATTCACTATAAGAATACTTCTTAAACATATTATATAAATCATTATTTCTATCCATAATTATTACCTCCAAAATTTACTTATTATAATTATAAACTTAATATTATACTAATACAATCTCATAACTTATAACTTTTTTATATTAATGCCATAAGCGCAAAAAATCTCGTAAAGTCTTGATAAATCAAGCTTTACGAGATTTTATCAATTATTCAAACTCAATAGTAGCTGGTGGTTTTCCTGTACAATCGTACATTACACGGTTTACTCCGTTTACTTCATTTACTATTCTAGTTGTTACTTTTCCTAGTACTTCCCATGGAAGTTCTGCTGATTCTGCTGTCATAAAATCGCTTGTTGTTACTGCACGAAGTGCTATTGCATAGTCATATGTTCTTTCGTCTCCCATAACTCCAACTGATCTCATGTTTGTAAGTGCTGCAAAGTATTGTCCTATGTTCTTATCTAGTCCTGCTTTTGCTATTTCTTCACGATATATTGCATCTGCATCTTGAACTATTCTTACTTTTTCTGCAGTTACTTCTCCAATTATTCTTATTCCAAGTCCTGGTCCTGGGAATGGTTGTCTGTACACTAAGTATTCTGGTATTCCAAGTTCAAGACCTGCTTTTCTAACTTCGTCTTTAAATAATAGTCTTAATGGCTCTATTATTTCTTTAAAGTCTACGCAATCTGGAAGTCCTCCAACATTGTGGTGTGATTTTATAACTGCTGATTTTCCAAGTCCACTTTCAATTACATCTGGATAAATTGTACCTTGTACAAGGTAATCTACAGCTCCTATTTTCTTAGCTTCTTCTTCAAATACTCTTATAAATTCTTCACCAATAATCTTTCTCTTCTTTTCTGGTTCTTCTACACCTTTAAGTTTTTCGTAGAATCTTTCTTGTGCATTTACACGAATGAAGTTTAATTTGTATGGTCCATTTGGTCCAAATACTGCTTCTACTTCATCTCCTTCATTTTTACGAAGAAGACCATGGTCAACAAATACACATGTTAATTGCTTTCCAACAGCTTTTGAAAGTAATACTGCAGCTACAGATGAATCAACTCCACCTGATAATGCACATAATACTTTACCATTTCCTACTTTTTCACGGATTTGTTTTATTGTTGTTTCAACAAATGAATCCATTTTCCAATCTCCAACACATCCACAAACATTATAAACAAAGTTTGAAAGCATCTTCATTCCTTCTTGTGTATGCATAACTTCTGGGTGGAATTGAACTGCATATAAGTTCTTTTCTTCACATTCCATTGCTGCTACTGGACAAACTGGTGTATGTGCTGTTATAGTAAATCCTTCAGGAGCTTTTTCTATGTAATCTGTATGACTCATCCAACAAATTGTTTTTGTTGAAACTCCTTTAAATATTTTAGAATTTACATCAACATCAACTTCTGTTTTCCCATATTCACTTACTGGTGCAGTTGCAACCTTTCCTCCAAGAATATGTGACATAAGTTGTGAACCATAGCATATACCAAGAACAGGTATTCCTAATTCAAATATAGCCTTATCACATAAAGGTGAATCTTCACCATATACACTATTTGGTCCACCAGTAAAGATGATTCCCTTTGGATTCATTTCTTTTATTTTATCAAGGCTCATATTATATGGGTGAACTTCACAATATACGTTACATTCTCTTACTCTTCTAGCGATTAATTGATTATATTGTCCGCCAAAGTCTAAAACAAGGATTAATTCTTTATTCATATTTTCCTCCAATAATAATATATTTCTCTTTTATATTATCATATTATTATGCTCCCAGCTATAAAGTTGGGAGCATTTTTTAATTCTATTTTATTGATTTGCACTATAGTTTGGTGCTTCCTTAGTTATATTTACATCATGTGGATGACTTTCTCTAAGTCCTGCTGAAGTTTGAACTACAAATCTTGCCTTTTCAAATAATTCATCTAATGTTCTTGAACCACAGTAACCCATACCTGCTCTTATTCCACCAACAAGTTGGTAAATTGTATCAGCAACTGCTCCCTTATATGCCTTTCTTCCTTCAACACCTTCTGGAACTAATTTCTTAGCACCTTCTTGGAAGTATCTATCCTTAGAACCACAAGCCATAGCCGCTAAAGAACCCATTCCTCTATAAACCTTATAGCTTCTTCCTTGATATATTTCTAATTCTCCTGGTGCTTCTTCACATCCTGCAAATAATGAACCCATCATTGCAACGCTTGCTCCAGCTGCTAATGCTTTAACTATATCTCCTGAATATTTAAGTCCTCCATCTGCAATTACTGGAATTCCATACTTTCTTCCAACTTCTGCACAATCCATAACTGCTGTTAATTGAGGAACTCCAACACCTGCAACAACTCTTGTTGTACATATTGAACCAGGTCCTATACCTACCTTTACACAGTCTGCTCCTGCTTTTATTAAATCTTCAGTAGCTCCTGCATCTGCAACATTACCTGCTATAACTTGAAGGTCTGGGTAAGCTGCCTTTAATTTCTTAACAGCACTCATAACTCCTTCTGAATGTCCATGTGCACTATCTAAAACAACAACATCAACCTTAGCTTCAACTAAAGCTTTTGCTCTATCTAACATATCATTAGTTATTCCAATTGCTGCACCACAAAGTAATCTTCCCTTAGAATCCTTTGCTGCATTTGGATATGCTTTAGTTTTTTCTATATCCTTTATTGTTATAAGTCCCTTTAAGTTTCCATCCTTATCTACTAAAGGTAACTTTTCTATTTTATGTTTCTTTAATAATTCTTTAGCTTCTTCAACTGAAGTATTTTCAGGAGCTGTAACTAAATTGTCCTTTGTCATTACTTCACTTATCTTCTTTGAATAATCTGTTTCAAAAGTAGTATCTCTGTTTGTTAATATACCAACTAACTTTCCATCTACAGTTATTGGAACACCAGAGATTCTATATTGTGCCATTAAGTCTTCAGCATCTTGTAGAGTATGATCTGGAGTTAAGAATATAGGGTCAGTTATAACACCATTTTCTTGTCTCTTAACTTTATCAACTTCTTTAGCTTGTTGTTCTATAGACATATTTTTATGTATAATTCCAATTCCACCTTCTCTAGCCATAGCAATTGCCATCTTAGATTCAGTGACTGTATCCATTCCAGCACTCATTAATGGAATATTTAACTCTATTTTCTTTGTAAGTTGAGTTTTTAAAGATACCTCTCTAGGTAATACATCAGATTTGTTTGGAACTAATAATACATCATCAAATGTATAAGCTTGTTTTAAAATTGTTGCCATTTACTATCATTCTCCTTTTGAAAAATTTTATTCATTATGTATTTCATTTTGCAGGTTTTTTTGCAAAACTTTATTGAATTTTGAGTATAAAAAAAGCACATTAACTTTACAATTAGTGAAGTTAATAAGCTTACAATATTATAATATTTAAGTATATTAATTCACCCATAGTCGGAAATTTACGGCTTCCGGTAGATACTCCCTGCCTTATTCAGAGGATATACGAGTTTTTTGTTTTAAATTAAATTTATTATAATGTATAGTTTTCTTAAAGTCAATAAATTTGAATGAAAAATTGCAAATTTTATTATACTTATAATTTTAATTTAATTAAAAAAAGAAGAGACTTGAAAAATAAGCCTCTTCTAAATTAATTTTAGTACATTCCGTCCATTCCACCTGGTGCTGGCATTGGTGCTTCCTTTTGAGGAATTTCAGCAACAGCAGCTTCTGTTGTTAAGAATGTTGATGCAACTGATGCTGCATTTTGAAGTGCAGATCTTGTAACCTTAGTTGGGTCAACAATTCCTGCCTTAATCATATTCTTATATTCACCATGTAAAGCATCATATCCAACTCCAGCTTCACTGTTTTTAACTTTTTCTATTATTACTGAACCTTCAAGTCCTGCATTAGCTGCAATTTGTCTCATTGGTTCTTCTAATGCTCTTACTATTATATTTATACCAACTTGTTCATCAGGAACATTTGAAGTTACTTTATTTACTTCATTTATTACATTTACATAAGCAGTTCCGCCTCCTGCAACTATACCTTCTTCAACAGCAGCTTTAGTTGCATTTAAAGCATCTTCAATTCTTAATTTTCTTTCCTTAAGTTCAGTTTCAGTAGCAGCACCAACTTTTATTACTGCAACTCCACCAGCAAGTTTAGCTAATCTTTCTTGTAATTTTTCTTTATCAAATTCAGATGTAGTATCATCTATTTGAGCTCTTATTAAGCTTACTCTATCTTTTATATCTTGAGAGTCACCTTTTCCATTTACTATTGTTGTTGTTTCTTTAGTAACCTTAACGCTATCTGCTTGACCTAACATATCTAATGTTGTTTCTTTTAAGTCTAATCCAACTTCATCTGATATAACTTGGCCACCAGTTAATATAGCTATATCTTGAAGCATTTCCTTTCTTCTATCACCAAATCCTGGTGCCTTTACAGCAACACATGTAAATGTTCCTCTTAATTTATTAACAACTAAAGTTTGAAGTGCTTCTCCTTCTACATCTTCAGCTATTATTAATAACTTCTTTCCACCTTGAACAATTTGTTCTAGTAATGGAAGTATTTCTTGTATGTTAGAAATCTTCTTATCTGTTATTAAGATATAAGGATTGTCTAAGTCTGCTACCATCTTTTCTAAATCAGTTGACATGTAAGCTGAAACATATCCTCTATCAAATTGCATACCTTCAACTACATCTAATTCAGTTCCCATTGATTTAGATTCTTCTATTGTGATAACACCTTCGTTTCCAACCTTCTCCATTGCATCTGCAATTAACTTACCAATTGTTTCATCAGCAGCTGATACTGAAGCAACTCTTGCTATATCTTCTTTTCCTTCAACTGGCTTTGAAATCTTCTTTATTTCTTCAACAGCCTTATCTACTGCTGTCTTTATACCGCCTCTTATTAATATAGGATTAGCTCCTGCTGTAACATTTTTTAATCCTTCTCTTATAATAGCTTGTGCTAAAAGAGTAGCTGTAGTTGTACCGTCACCAGCAACATCATTAGTCTTTGTAGCTACTTCCTTAACTAATTGAGCTCCCATGTTTTCATATGGGTCTTCTAATTCAATTTCTCTTGCAATTGAAACACCATCATTAGTAATTAAAGGTGTTCCAAACTTTTTATCTAAAATTACATTTCTTCCTTTAGGTCCTAAAGTAACCTTTACTGTATCTGCTAATTTATCTACACCAACTTGCATAGCTCTTCTTGCGTCTTCACCAAATTTTAATGACTTTGCCATTTTTATCTCCTCCTATTTCCTACTTTTCTACTATTGCTAATATATCTTCTTGCTTTAATATCATATATTCTTCTCCAGCAACTTTAACTTCAGTTCCTGCATACTTAGAATATAATACCTTATCTCCAACTTTTACTTCCATTTCAACTCTTTTTCCGTCCACTACTGCTCCTGGACCGACAGCTACAACTTCTGCTTCTTGAGGCCTTTCCTTAGCAGCACCTGTTAAGACTATTCCGCTTTTTGTAGTTTCTTCTGCCTCTAATTTTTTAATTACAACTCTTTCTCCAAGTGGTTTAATGTTCATTATAAAGACCCTCCTTAATTTTTTTAAATTTATATTCTTATGTTATAATATTCCTATTTGTTAGCACTCACAGTCATCGAGTGCTAATATAATTATAATATCCTTTCATACCACTTTATTCAAATATTAACACTTCTATTCTAAAGGTAAAATTGGTCATTTTCTTTCATTTTCTAAAATTATCTCTTTATTGCTTAATTTTTCTCTTTTTATTAAGAACATTTTTATGCAATGTATATTGCAGTATTATTTATTTTAGATTTTTTTCTTGCAATTTTTTAATATTTAATGCCTTTTATATAAATAATATTCATTTTGTTAAGTTAATATTCTTAAATTCTTTAAAAAAAATACTCTTTATTTATAAAAAATAAGGCTGTGAAACAAAAACTTAATTTGCTCCACAGCCTTAAAACTTATTCATTATCAACACTTATTTTATTTTCTCTGGCATAGTAGAAAAGATATTGTTGTGCAAAACCTGCAAAATCTTTAAATTTATCTCTTCCAAATATTCTTATTTTATTTAAAGAGCCTTCCTCTGCATTATAAAAATGCATCATTGCTCTTTTCACCCAAACATCAACTGGAAAGGCAGAAGTCTTTTCCATTGAAAATAGCATTATACAATCTGCAACTTTAGCTCCTACTCCTTTAAAATTTTGTAAAGCTTTATGACATTCATCTGCATCTAGAGAGGCAATATGTTCTAAATCATATTCGTCTCCTTTTTTTGAAGCATTAACCTTCTCTATTGTATCTAATATGTATTTACTTCTAAAGGAAGCTTTTGTTTCTTGTATTTCTTCTAAAGTAGCATCTTTTAATTGAGTTGGGGTTGGAAATACATAATATGTGTTTCCTTTATACTCAATAGGTGTGCCCCACTTTTCACTTATTTTATTTACAGTTTTCTTTATTGAAGGAATATTATTTCTTGCAGATATTATAAAACTTATTAAAAGTTCAAAAGGCTCTTGATTTAATATTCTTATTCCATATCCATATTCAACACTTTTTCTAAGAATTTCGTCCTTTGCTAATTCCTTTTTAATTTCATCATAATCTCTTTCTAAATCAAAATATTTTTTCCATATATTATTAAAATCTTCTTCATTTGAATTTAATATTCTTAATTTATCATCTTCTTGAATAACTTCTATAACCTTTCCAAAGGCTACTCCTATATAATCATTTTCTTTAACCTTTTCCCATCTAAAGCACTGTCCACACTCAACTACTTGTTTAATATTAAAATTTTTTAAATCTGTTATTATAACTTCATTATTTAAAAAATTCACTTTAAATTTATTTTCCATTACTTCACCTACTTCATTTAAATGTTCTTTTATTATTATAACATAATAGGTTTTAAATTATTAAAAAAAGGCGAATCCAAATAGACTCGCCTTAAAATTTATAAATTATTTATTTTGAAGATATTCATGTATTCCTGCTGCTGCCTTTTTACCAGCTCCCATAGCAAGTATAACTGTTGCTGCACCTGTTACAGCATCTCCACCTGCAAATACTCCTTCTCTTGAAGAAGCTCCAGTTTCTTCTGTTGCAACAATACATCCTCTCTTGTTAACTTCAAGTCCCTTTGTTGTAGAAGATATTAATGGGTTTGGTGATGTACCAAGAGACATAATTACTGTGTCAACATCCATAACAAATTCTGAACCTTCAATAGCTATAGGACTTCTTCTTCCTGAAGCATCTGGTTCTCCAAGTTCCATCTTAACACACTTCATTCCCTTAACCCATCCCTTTTCATCTTCAAGGATTTCTGTTGGGTTTGTTAATACATCAAAGATTACACCTTCTTCTTTAGCATGATGTACTTCTTCAACTCTTGCTGGAAGTTCTTCTTCACCTCTTCTGTAAACTATATGAACTTCTGCACCTAATCTTAAAGCAGTTCTTGCTGCATCCATTGCAACATTTCCTCCACCAACTACAGCAACTTTAGTTCCTGCCTTAATTGGTGTATCATAATTTTCTTTAAATGCTTTCATTAAGTTATTTCTTGTTAAGAATTCATTAGCTGAGAATACTCCATTTGCATCTTCACCCTTTATTCCCATAAATCTTGGAAGACCTGCTCCTGAACCTATAAATACAGCTTCAAATCCTTCTTCATCAAATAATTCATCTATTGTAACTGTTCTTCCTATAATAACATTAGTTTCTATCTTAACACCAAGTTTCTTAAGATTTTCAACTTCACTCTTAACTACAGTATCTTTTGGAAGTCTGAATTCTGGAATACCATAAACTAAAACTCCACCAGCTTCATGTAATGCTTCAAATACTGTAACATCATATCCAAGCTTTGCTAAATCACCAGCACAAGCAATACCAGCAGGACCACTTCCTATAACAGCAACTTTCTTACCATTTTTAGGAGCAGTTTCTGATAAATCAACATTATGTTCTCTTGACCAGTCTGCTACAAATCTTTCAAGCTTACCAATTGATATAGCTTCGCCTTTTATTCCAAGTACACATTGACTTTCACATTGTCTTTCTTGAGGACAAACTCTTCCACATACAGCTGGAAGTGCAGATGCTTCTGCAATTATCTTTGCAGCTTCTGCAAAGTTTCCATTTTTAACTTGTTCTATAAATCTAGGAATTGGAACACTTACTGGACACTTTCCTACACATCTAGGATTTTTACAATTTAAGCATCTTGATGCTTCTGCCATAGCTTCTTCTTCATTATATCCTAAACATACTTCTTCAAAATTAGTTGCTCTTACCTTTGGTTCTTGTTCTCTAACAGGAACTCTTTTCATTCTATCTACTTGCATCTTATTTGTCACCTCCGCAATGTCCACATCCGCCATGATGTGTATCTCCTTCTTCAGCCTTAAGCTTAGCTCTTCCTTCTTCAGTTTTATACATAGCTTGTCTTCTCATTGCTTGGTCAAAATCTACTAAATGTCCATCAAATTCTGGTCCATCAACACAAGCAAACTTAACCTTGTCACCAACAGTTATTCTACATGCTCCACACATTCCTGTACCATCAACCATTATTGGGTTCATACTTACTATTGTAGGTATATTTAATTCCTTAGTTAAAAGACAAACAAATTTCATCATTATCATTGGTCCTATAGCTACAACTAAGTCATATTTCTTTCCTTCTTTTTCAACTAAGTCTTTAAGCTTATCTGTAACTAATCCTTTATATCCTGATGAACCATCATCAGTTGCTAAGTAATAGTTTCCTGCTACAGCTTGCATTTCTTCTTGAAGAATTGCTATATTTGTGCTTCTTGCTCCAACTATTACATCTGCATTTATACCTTGCTTTTTTAACCATTTAACTTGAGGATATACAGGTGCTGTTCCTACTCCTCCAGCAATAAATAATATGTTCTTTTTCTTTAATTCTTCTAAATCTTCATCAACCATTTCTGATGGTCTTCCAAGAGGTCCAACAAAATCTCTGAAGTAGTCTCCTTCTTCATATTTTGCCATTCTTTCAGTTGATGCTCCTATTGTTTGGAATACTATTGTAACAGTTCCTTTTTCAGCATCATAATCGCAAATTGTTAATGGAATTCTTTCTCCAATTTCATCCATTTTAACAATTATAAATTGACCAGGCTTAGCTGATTTAGCTACTCTTGGTGCTTCTATATCCATAAGATATATATTTTCATTTAATTGTCTTTTCTTTACAATCTTATACATGCACTTGCCCCCTAAGTATTTTTATGCTGCTTATTGCTTATTTTAAATCTTTTTATATACAGCTTTCTATCATTCAGTTACTATTTTACAATAAATTTATACAAAATCAAATTAAAATAATCTATTTTGCACAAATTTATTGTAATATACATTAAATTATATTTGAAATATAGTAATTATGTCAATTTTTATATAAAAAGAACTCGACCTAAAGCCGAGTTCTTAAAAAGCTAATATATATTATTTAGAATAGTCGTAGAATCCTTTTCCTGACTTTCTTCCAAGCCATCCAGCTCTAACATACTTTCTTAATAATGTACAACATCTGTACTTGCTATCTCCTGTTTCATTGTATAAAACATCCATTATAGCAACAACTATATCTAATCCTACTAAATCTCCTAATGCTAAAGGTCCCATTGGGTGGTTAGCTCCAAGCTTCATAGCAGCATCAATATCTTCTACTGTTGCAACACCTTCTTGAAGTATGCAAGCAGCTTCGTTTATCATAGGAATTAATATTCTGTTAACAACAAATCCTGGTGCTTCTTTAACTTCTACTGGAGTCTTGTTGATTGCTTCAGACATTTTCTTAACAGCATCAAAAGTTTCTTGAGAAGTTTCAGCTCCTCTTATAACTTCAACTAACTTCATAACTGGAGCTGGATTAAAGAAGTGCATTCCTATAACCTTATCTGCTCTCTTTGTAGCTGAAGCAACTTCTGTTATTGATAAAGAAGAAGTGTTTGATGCTAATATAGTTTCTGCCTTACAGATAGAATCTAATTCAGCAAATATTTCTTTCTTAATCTTCATGTTTTCTACAGCAGCTTCTACAACTAAGTCACAGTCAGCAGCTAAGTTCATATCAGTTGTTCCAGAAATTCTAGAAAGGATAGCTTCCTTATCTTCTTCAGTCATCTTTCCTTTAGAAACTTGTCTGTCAAGTCCCTTAGTGATTCCTGCAATACCTCTTTGAACGAATTCATCCTTTATGTCTCTAACGATAACTTCAAAACCATTTTGTGCGAATGCTTGAACTATACCAGCACCCATTGTTCCTGCACCAAGTACGAATACTTTTTTCATTACAATTTCCTCCTAAAAAATAAAATCATTATATTTTAATGAAATATTGAAATAAAATGCACAATATATAAATTGTGCATTTTAAATTTTTTTATACTATTCAGCTTCTTTTAAAGCCTTAGCTTGAGCTATTAATTCAGGTAATACCTTCTTAACATCTCCAACTATTCCATAATCAGCAACGCTCATTATTGGAGCAGTTTCATCTTTGTTTATAGCTATTATAACTTCTGAATCTTGCATACCAGCTACGTGTTGGATAGCTCCTGAAATACCACATGCTATATATATAGTTGGCTTAACAGTCTTACCAGTTTGACCTACTTGGTAAGCATTTTCTATCCATCCTTTTTCAACAGCTGCTCTAGAACCTGCAACAACTCCACCTAAAACATCAGCTAATTCTTGAAGCATTGCAAAGTTTTCCTTAGAACCAACACCTCTACCACCAGCTACTATTACTTTAGCTTCTGATATATCTATTATATCCTTAGCAGTCTTAACAGTTTCTATAACCTTAGTTCTAACATCGCTATCAGCTAAGTTAACATTAACTTTTTCTATGTTACACTTGCTAGCATCTGTAGTTACAGCTTCAAATACTCCTGGTCTTACTGTAGCCATTTGTGGTCTGTGATTTGGACAAGCTATTGTAGCCATTAAGTTACCACCAAATGCAGGTCTTGTAGCTAAAAGATCTCCATTTTCAACTTCAACATCAATTGAAGTACAGTCAGCAGTTAATCCTGTAGATAATCTAGCTGCTATTCTAGGACCTAAATCTCTTCCTATGAAAGTAGCTCCTACAAATAATATTCCTGGCTTTCTTTCTGTTGCTAAATCACAAATAACCTTTGTGTAAGCATCAGTTGTGTAATGTTCTAAGTTCTTGTCTTCTGCAACTAATACTTCATCAGCACCATGTGCAGCTAACTTTTCTGCTAAGTTAGAAACATTGTTTCCTAATAATAAAGCTGTAAGCTTTACTCCTAATTTATCAGCAACTCTTCTACCTTCTCCAAGTAATTCTAGAGATACTTTTTGTAATTCGCCTTCTCTTTGTTCAGCAAAGACCCAAACGCCCTTGTAATCTGCTATGTTCATATTCAATTAACCTCCTATTATATTAGATGTAGTGTTTTTCCTTTAATTTTCCTAAAACGTAAGCTGCTGATGCTTTAGCATCTTCCTTAACTAATTCTCCAGCACCCTTAACTTCTTTAGTCATTGACTTCTTAACCTTTGTAGGTGAACCCTTTAATCCTAATTCACTTGCATCTACATCTATATCAGCTGCAGTCATAATCTTTATTTGATCATCACTAGTTGCAAATATGTTAGCAACGTTCATGTATCTTGGTTCATTTAATTCTTCAATTGCAGTTAATAGACATGGTGTCTTAACTTCAACTACTTGATATCCATCTTCTAAAGCTCTCTTTACAGTTAACTTATCTCCATCAACTTCAACATTTTGAACATAAGTTACTTGAGGGATATTTAAATGTTCAGCTATTTCTGGTCCAACTTGTGCAGTATCTCCATCAATTGCTTGTCTTCCTGCAAATATTAAATCATAATCAAATTTCTTTATAAGACCTGCTATTGCTTTTGAAGTAGCTAATGTATCAGCTCCTCCAAGTACTCTATCAGTTAAAAGTATAGCTTCATCAGCTCCCATACATAATGCTTCTCTTAAAGCTGTCTTTGCAGTTGGGATACCCATGCTTACTACAGTAACTTTTCCTCCAACTTTTTCTCTTAATTGAAGTGCTCCTTCTAATGCATGTTTATCTTCTGGGTTTATTATAGCTGGAACTCCATCTCTTATTAATGTTCCAGTCTTTGGATCTATTTTAACAGCTGTAGTATCTGGAACTTGTTTTAAACAAACTACTATATTCATTATTTAGTGCCTCCTATTTTAAAATGTTTCCTGAGATAACCATCTTTTGAACTTCTGAAGTACCTTCATAAATTTCTGTTATCTTAGCATCTCTCATCATTCTTTCCATTGGATATTCCTTAGTGTATCCATATCCACCAAAGATTTGAACTGCCTTAGTTGTTACTTCCATAGCAGTTTCTGCTGCAAATAATTTTGCTCTAGCAGCATCTATAGTGTAAGGTTTTCCAAGTTGCTTATTCATAGCTGCTTTGTATACTAAATGCTTAGCTGCTTGAATCTTAACATCCATTTCAGCAATGTACCATTGTAATCCTTGGAATGCTGCAAGTGGTCTCTTAAATTGCTTTCTTTCCTTCATGTATGCAACACATTCTTCAAATGCTCCTTCTGCAATACCTAAAGCTTGAGCAGCTATACCAATTCTTCCTCCATCAAGAGTCTTCATTGCTATACCAAATCCCTTACCTAATTTTCCAATTAAGTTTTCAGCAGGTACTATACAATCTTCCATTATTAATTCAGTTGTAGAAGATGCTCTTATACCCATCTTGTTTTCTAAGTTTCCGATTGAGAATCCTGGGAAGTCTTTTTCTACGATAAATGCAGATATTCCTCTTGTTCCTTGACTCTTATCTGTCATAGCAAATATTATGAAAGTTTCAGCAACTCCACCATTTGTTATGAATATCTTTGAACCATTTAATACGTAATGGCTTCCATCTTCGCTTAATACTGCAGTTGTTTGTTGTCCAGCAGCATCAGTACCAGCACCTGGTTCAGTTAAACCAAAAGCTCCTATCTTCTTACCTGAGCATAAATCTGGTAAGTATTTAGCCTTTTGTGCAGGAGTACCATTTTCATTGATTACTGAAGCACAAAGTGAAGTATGAGCAGAAAGTATAACTCCTGTAGTAGCACATACCTTTGATAATTCTTCAACAGCGATTATGTAAGATAAAACATCACCGCCAGCTCCTCCTACTTCCTTAGAAAATGGAATACCCATTATTCCAAGCTTAGCCATTTTTTCTACGTTTTCCATTGGGAATCTTTCAGTTTCATCGATTTCTGCAGCTATTGGCTTTACTTCATTAACTGCGAATTCTCTAACCATTTGTTGTACTAATTCTTGTTCTCTAGTTAATTCGAAATTCATTTAATTAACCCTCCTTAAAAATGTATCATCTAAAAACAATTATTTGTTTTGGAAGTTCTTTTCTTTTCTTCTTTCTAAGAAAGCAGACATTCCTTCTTTTTGGTCAGCACTTGCAAAGCACTTACCGAAGTCTTCTGCTTCTATTGCAACTGCTTTATCTATATCAACTTGCATACCTCTGTTAATTGCATCTTTACATAGTCTTACTGCAATTGGAGCATTAGCCATAATCTTGTTAGCCATAGCTTTAGCTTCATCCATAAGAGATTCTAAAGGTACTACTTTGTTAACTAATCCTATTCTATATGCTTCATCAGCTTTTATGTTTTGAGCAGTGTATATTAATTCTTTAGCCTTACCTAAACCAACTATTCTAGCTAATCTTTGAGTTCCACCAAATCCAGGTGTAATTCCTAGACCAACTTCTGGTTGACCAAATAAAGCTTTTTCAGATGCTATTCTTATGTCACATGCCATAGAGATTTCACATCCACCACCAAGAGCAAATCCTTGTATAGCAGCTATAACTGGCTTGTTTAAGTTTTCAAGTCTTCTAAATACCTTGTTTCCAAGAGCACCAAAAGCTTGCCCTTCTTCTTCATTTAAGTCTTTCATTTCTGCTATGTCAGCTCCAGCAACAAATGATTTTTCACCTGCTCCTGTTAAGATAACTGCATAAATGTCCTTATCATTTTCTAAGTTTTCAATAACTGTGTCAAGGTCTTTTAAAGTTTCTGAATTTAAAGCGTTTAAAGCCTTTGGTCTATTGATTGTAACAATAGCTAAGTGACCTTCTTTTTCAAGAAGTACGTTCTTTAATTCCATGTTCCTTTGTCCTCCTAACTTTTTATACTTATTTTTTTATGCAAAAACCTATTAAAATTCAAAGATAATGAATATATAGATTATTTGTAAATTATTTTCTTGTTTTTTTAATTTATTACATATATTTTTTTAATTTTGTTAATATTATAACAAACTAAGTAAAAAATAATGGAAGCCTTTTAGCTTCATGTATCATTATAATGCTTTATCATAGTTTTTGCAATATATAAAGCATGATTTATATTAAAATTACTCTCTTGTATGTAATAAATAAATAAGTGTTGATAAGCTTTCGCTTAAATGTACATTTTCTACATTTACATCATTTGGAACAATTAAATCTACAGGTGCAAAATTCCATATACCCTTAATGCCACCTGCAACAAGTTCATCACATACTCTTTGAGCATTTATTTTAGGAACACAAATAATTCCAATATCTATGCTATTGCTTTTTAAATATTCTCTTAAATTGCTTTCTGCATCAATTTTAATATCTCTAATTTTTGTTCCTATAACTTTAGGATTTACATCAAAAATTCCAACAAGTTCTATTCCAAGTCTCACAAAACTTGTATAATTAGCAATAGCTTGCCCTATATTTCCTGCTCCAACCATTATAGTTTTATAATTTTGGTCAAGACCTAATATAGATACTATCTGATTGTATAATTCTCTAACATTATATCCATATCCCTGTTGTCCAAAATCTCCAAAACAATTTAAGTCCTGTCTAATTTGTGAGGCAGTAAAACCTATTTTTTCACCTAGTTCTTTGGAAGATATTCTATCCACATCATTTTTCATTAATTCTTGAAGATATCTATGATACTTAGGTAATCTTTTTATAACAGCCATAGAAATATTTTTTTTCTTTTCCATACTGTATCTCCCTTTCTTAAATAAAATCTATATTTTATTTTACCATAAAACTTTAATGATAATCTATTCCTAATTGATATAAATTTATTTCATATTTTTTATTATACTAAAAAAATATGGTAAATTTTTATGTAAAGGTATATAATGTATACATTAACATTTTTAAAATCCGAGGGGGAGAACATATGATTAAAATTATAATGAATAGTGGGAAAGAATATGAAATTCATGATGCAGATTTAAATTCTGTACTTTTTGTTGATAAAAAATTACCTACTGGTCAAATAGTAAAGGTTTTAGGAGATGAGATAATTAGAATTCCAAAGACTAATGTTCTTATAAGACCAACTTGCATTTCTTCATTAGAAGAAATTCCTAATACAGAAGCTTATTAATTAAACTTTCCTGTAAATTAAAAAAAGTTGCCAAATAGAGAAAGTTTCTATAGGCAACTTTTTTAATTTTTATAATATTTTAAGCTTTAAGTGCTCTCATTGAGTTTAATACTGCAAGTAATGTTACACCAACATCTGCAAAAACTCCTTCCCATATATTAGCCAATCCTAAAGCTCCTAATGCTAAAACTATAGCTTTTATAATTAATGAAAATATTATATTTTGCCAAAGTATTTTATTAGTCTTTTTAGCTATATTTACTGCTTTTGTTAATGCAGATAAATCATCTTTCATAAGAACCACATCAGATACTTCAATAGCAGCATCTGAACCAATTCCTCCCATAGCAACTCCAATGTCTGCTCTTGCTAAAACTGGAGCATCATTTATTCCATCTCCTACAAAAATTAATTTTCCTTTAGGTGATTTTTCTTTTAAAAGTTTTTCTAATTCTTCAACTTTTCCTTCTGGTAATAACTCTGAACAAACTTCATCTACTCCAACATTTTTTCCTACAGCCTCAGCTACTTTTTTATTATCTCCTGTTAACATTACAGTTTTCTTAATTCCTAATTTCTTTAATTCTTCTATAGCCTTTTTTGAAGTTTCTTTTATTTCGTCTGCAATTAATATATACCCTTTATATTCTCCATCTATAGCTACATTTACAATAGTTCCAGCTTCATCTTTTACAATACAACTTATGCCATATTGTTTCATTAGCTTATAATTTCCTAATAAAACCTTCTTGCCTTTAATTGTAGCTTTAATTCCATTTCCTGATATTTCTTCATAGTCTTTTATTAAATTTTTATCTATAGGTTTAGAGTATGCTTTTACTATTGATTGACCTATTGGATGGTTTGAAAAACTTTCTCCCATAGCTGCAATTTCTAATAATTCTTCTTTATTTATTTCTCCTACTGGATTAATCTTTACAACATTAAATACTCCTTTTGTTAATGTTCCTGTTTTATCAAATACTACTATTTCTGTATCTTTTATTGCTTCTAAGTAATTTCCACCCTTTACAAGTATTCCTTTTGTAGATGCTGCACCTATTCCTGCAAATAATCCTAAAGGAACTGATATTACTAATGCACATGGACAAGAAACAACTAAAAATATTAATGCTCTATAAAGCCAATCTGAAAATTCTGCTCCACTAATAACAAGTGGTGGTACTATAGCTAATATAACAGCTGCAATTACAACAACTGGTGTATAATATTTTGAGAATTTTGTTATAAACTTTTCTGTTGGTGCTTTTTTGCTTCCTGCATTTTCTACAAGGTCTAATATTCTTGAAACTGTAGATTCTCCATATTCCTTTGTTACCTTTACTTTTAATACTCCATTAAGATTTATTGCACCAGATAATATTTCTTCTCCCTTATGAATATCTCTTGGTACTGATTCACCAGTTAATGCTGAAGTATCTAATGAACCTTCTCCTTCTAAAACAATTCCATCTAAAGGTACTCTTTCACCAGGTTTAATTACAATAATATCATCTATTTCAACATCCTCTGGAGATACCTTTTCTTCTTTATTATTAACTAATTTATTTGCATAATCTGCTCTTATATCCATAAGAGATGATATTGATTTTCTTGATTTATTAACAGCATAGTCTTGGAACATTTCACCTATTTTATAAAATACCATTACTGCTACTGCTTCAGTGTATTCTCCTATTGCAAAAGCTCCTATAGTTGCTAAAGTCATAAGGAAATTTTCATCAAAAAGTTCTCCATGAGCTATATTTTTAACTGCATTTACAATTACTTCCCCACCAATTAAAATATAAGATACTAAAAATAATATAAGGTTATAAGGACCATTATCTTTCATTATTATAGCAATTACATATATAATTAATCCAGCAATAAAAGGAATATTTTCTGTTAAATCAAATCCCTTTTTTTCTTCTAAATTGCCATGATTGTGATGGCTACTTTCTTCACTTTCATGATGGTGATGCTCTTCTTTGCAGTGGCACTTTTCTCCATGATGATGTTCATGATGGTCATGTTCTTCTCCACAGTGACATTCTTCTCCATGATGATGTTCGTGATGGTCATGCTCTTCTCCACAGTGACATTCTTCTCCATGATGATGTTCATGATGATGTTCTTCCCCACAATGACATTCTTCCCCATGATGGTGATGATGTTCATGATTTTCATTATGCTTTTTTCTACGTCCTGTATATTTTTCAACAATTACATCAGGTTCTAATGCTTTTACTATTTTTTTTACTTCTTCTGTAACCTTTTCTTCATCATTTTCATCTTTTAACTCTATTGTTAAAGTTCCTACTGAAAAATTTAAAACAGCTTCTTCAACTTCTTTTAATGAATCTACCTTTCTTTCTATTTTATTACCACAATTAGCACAAGTTAATCCATTAAGGTATAATTTAAATTCCTTCATTTTAAATTCCCCCTTTCTTATTCTGTAACATGTCTTAATCCTTCATCAAAAACATGTTTAACATGTTCATCATCTAGTGAATAATAAATTACTTTTCCATCTCTTCTATACTTAACAAGTCTTGCAGATTTTAATGTTTTTAATTGATGTGAAATTGCAGATTGACTTACATTAAGTAATGCTGCTAAATCACATACACACATTTCAGATTCAAAAAGAGCACAAATAATTTTTATTCTAGTTGAATCTCCAAAAACTTTAAAAAATTCTGCTAAATCATAAAGAATTTCATCTTTCGGAAGAGTCTTTTTAACTTTTTCAACTATATCATTATGAATAATATTGCAACTACATTTTTCTATTATATTTTCATCATCCATTTTAGTTCCTCCCTACATATGAGCATTTGTTCATTTATTAATTAAATTATATTCTTCATTTTTCTATTTGTCAATAATATTTACCATTTGGCTTTAATTTATGCACAATTATCATTTAACAAAAAATTGGAATAAAAAAAGATTTGCAAAAAGTGAATAAAAATCACCTTTAGCAAATCTTTTTATAGTTCTTGTTTTAATAAGCAGCAACAACCTTTTGTGATGCATACTCATTAATATAAACTTCATTTAAAACCATATTTATAACACTATTACATATAAAGAATGAATATTCTAGGTCATTTCTAAAAGATTCTCCTTTTTCATATTGTCTTTGATGAGCAACTATAAATTCTTCTAAATCCTCTAAACTTAAATTACTATCTATATAAGATTTGAATTTGTAAAGCTTTGCGAACTTTGCTAAATTTTTTTCATAAACAACATGTTTTTTCATAGAATGTTTAAATTCCCATCTTTGATTGTGAGGTACACAAAAGAAATCACATAGGAAATGACAAACCACACCTAATTCTTCACTAAACTTCTTCTTACCAAAACTATAATAAATATCTCCTACTGATAAACTTGCAAGTTCTTTTATTTTGTCTAAAATCATAGTGATACTTTCATCATAATAATGCTTTTTAAACTTATATTTTGAAGCACAGTCTGGTTTTATATTCCCCCATATAAATCTTCTTCTGTTTATTAAATAAATCTTTTTTCCATTTGCTTGTCTTAAAATATTGTTTGCTAATATTATATGTGTATCAATAAGCAATTTATCATTTCCTTTCTTACATCATTACTATTTAGGTTTATTATATAACTTTCTCTTAAAATTTTCTACATCTCTATAAAAATTTTACATAATCTTTTTTATTCTCTATTTCATTTATTAAATGTTTAATTTCTTGTTCTCTATTTTTATCTGCTATTAATATTACATCCCCTGCATCAACAATAACTAAATCCTTTACTCCAAAACCTACTATTAAATTCTTTTTTCCAAAAACAGAACAATTTTCACATTCTTCTAAATACACATTTTCTGATACTCTATTACTATTTTCTTCATTTAAAAACTTACTTAAAGCTGTAAAACTTCCTATGTCGTCCCATAGAAAATTGCATTTTACAACATAAGCCTTTCTTGTTTTTTGCATTATTCCAAAGTCTATTGATATTCCTTCTATCTTTCTATACTCTTCTTTTATAACTTTTTCCTCATCCTCTTCTCCTATATATTTATATATTTCCATTAAAGATGAATGCATTTTAGGAAGATACTTTTCAATTTCTCTAAGAATTACATCAGCTCTAAAAACAAATATTCCTGAATTCCATAAATAAGTTCCTTTTTGAAGAAAATCCTTTGCAACTTCTATATTAGGTTTCTCAGTAAAACGCTCTACTTTATAAGTTGCAATATTTCCATTTACCCTCTCTCCCATTTGAATATAACCATAACCTGTTTCTGGTCTTTTAGGTTCTATTCCAAGAGTTACAACACCTCTTCTTTTATTTGCAATATCCACTGCTTGTTTTAGAGTATCTAAATATTCCTTTTCACCATAAATATAATGGTCTGAAGGAAGAACAACCATTACAGCATTTGCATCTGCCTTTAAAAGCTTTATAGCAGAAAGACCTATACATGTAGCAGTTTCTTTATTTTGTGGTTCAATAAATATATTCTTTTTCATTTCTTCATCTATTTCTTCTTTTATCTTTTTTTCATAATCTTTATTGGTAACTATATATATTCTTTCCTTTGCCACCAAATTTGAAACTCTATCTATTGTATTTAGCAAAAGACTTTTGTCATTTAATATTTTTAAAAATTGCTTTGGTTCTTTAGCTCTTGATAATGGATAAAGCCTACTGCCCTTTCCTCCTGCTAATATAAGACCATATATCAATTAAATTCAACTCCAATAAATTATCTCATTTATTATATGTAAGTTTTTTATTTTTGATAAAAATAATACTTCTTTTAATATTATTAATTATTATAGAACAAAAAAGGAGCACTCATAACAGTGCTCCTAAACAAAATCAATTAGTTTTATAGTGAGAATTCTTCTTTTGTATCAGTAAGTGCTGCATCCATTCTTTCTATTACTTGTGTCATTTCTTCTTCAGTAATAACTGCTGCTGGTTCAAATCTAATACATTTTGCATTAACAAGTGTTCCTGCTGTCATTACCCCTCTTGAAAATAATCCTTTAGCTACTGAATATCCTACATCTGATGTACAAAATTCTACAGCAAGCATTAATCCCTCTCCTCTTACATCATCTATAACAGTAGGATATTTTTCCTTTAACCCAACCAATTTAGATTTTAAGAACTTTCCTTTTTCTTTACACATTCCAGGAACATCATTCTCTAGCATATATTTTATAGTTGCTATTGCTGCTGAACAACATACTGGATTACCACCAAATGTTGGAGAACCTAGTAACCATGGATTATCTACTAAATCTTGAGTCCACATATGAGGTCTACATATAATTCCTGTAATAGGCATTATACCACCACCAAATGCTTTACCAAAGGTCATAATATCTGGAGTTACTCCTTCTGCTTCACATCTCCACATAGTTCCTGTTCTTCCCATACCAGTTTGAACTTCATCAAATATTAATGCTACACCCGTTTCATTACATATCTCTCTTACTTTAGTTAAATATCCTTCTGGTGGAACTATAACTCCAGCTTCTCCTTGAATAGGCTCTATTATTACTGCTGCTACTTTTTCTCCTACAGCTTGAAGATTTATTATTGCTTTTCTCATATCTTCTGCATTACCATATTCAACATGTTGAACTTGTTGAACCATTGGAGTATAAGGAACACGATAAGTATCCTTTCCACCCATTGATATAGCACCCATTGATTTACCATGGAAAGCTCCAACTGTTGATATATACCATCTTCCACCTGTTGCTATTCTTGCAAGCTTTAATGCCATTTCTACAGCTTCAGCACCACCATTAGTGAAAAAACAATATTGTAAATCTCCTGGGGTTATATCAGCAACTGCCTTTGCTAAATACCCTCTTAATGGATCTAATAATTCTTGTGAATGTAATGCTTGGTGATCTAATTGAGCTTTTACAGTATCTAATATTTCATCATTTCTATGTCCACAAGTATATATACCAAATCCACCTAAACAATCAATAAACTTTTCACCATATAATCCTTCACAAGTTGAACCTTTATCTTTCCATTCAACTACTGCTGCATTAGTTGAAACTGATTTTCTATATTTTAGCCATCCAGGACTTACATAATTATCAAAATAGTTAACTGTATCTTTTGTTATCTTCTCTTTTTGTGTATCTGATAAATCATCACTTTTTATAAATTTTATTACTTCTTCCAATTCCTTTAGAGTTTCTTCTTTCTTTGTCATAATACTCATCCTCCTCTTAATAAGCAATAAATTTTAAAGTAAATAAAATAAAGACGCATTTTCTTTTTCCTAAAGAAAATACGTCTTTGTACCTAAAACTTATTTTGTTTTTTTCTATGTTTTAATTATACCTCTCCTCTCATATATTAACAATTACCCAAAAATATAGTTGTTGCGTTATTTTTTAAGTATACCTACTACTTTAGGAGTAGTTTACTCCTTGGAAACTACTTATTACCTATACTTTTTCACTTTATTATGATAAAATTAAACTTAAGGAGGTGATATTTTGCAGGATAATACTTTTCTTGTTATAAACAACTTAATTTACCACATATATACTACAGAAGATTTCACTAATATGAAAAAAAGTTTCTTAAATATGATAAAAATAATTATTCCTAATACATTTTCTAGCATTTTAATGGCTGATTATTCCGATTCTGACTCTTTATTGTGTAATCCCTTATGTTATCCAGAATCCTATACTAAAATGGAAGAATTATATTTATCAATAGAAACTGAAGACCAAACAAGATGGCTTGCTTTATGTAACCATTCAGCACTAGTACGTGAAAGTGAATTAGTTAGTGAAGAAGATTTTCTAAATAGTTCTGTTTATACTAAATGCTATAAGCCTAATAACATCTATTATTCTATGCAACTTCATTTGAGCTATAATAATACTTTCCTTGGAGTTATCTCTTTATACCGTTCAAAAGAACAAGGCGATTTTAATGATGAAGAAATGTTTATAATGAAAGGATTTATAGACCATTTAACTTATAGATTTTATCAAAACTACATAGAAAAAAATCTACCACCTAATAATTCTAATAATTCTAAAACTAACATCCCATATCTCCATACAGAATTAGCTTTAAAATATGCTTTAACTTCTAGAGAAACTGAAGTTTTAGCACTCATTCTTAATAATGAAGATAATGAAGATATAGCTGATAAATTATGTATAAGTAGCTTCACACTCAAGAAACACTTGCAAAATATTTATCGTAAATTTGATGTTAATTCTCGTTGGACATTAATTCAAAAATGTATTCATCATGAAAAATAAAAAAGCAATAATATTTGTATATAGCATACAAATATTATTGCTTTTATTTTTTAATATCTATTTAATAAAGAATTCTAGTGTTCATACCAACCTACAATTCCTGGAGTTAAGTTAATGTTTATTTGCTTAACTTCTTGATACTCCTCAAGTCCATGAACTCCTAATTCTCTTCCTATACCACTCATTTTATATCCACCCCAAGGTGCTTCATTAAATGTAGGGTTATAACAGTTAATCCATGTAATTCCTGCTCTTATCTCTTTTATTACTCTTAATGCCCTAGATACATCTGAAGTAAATACTCCACCTGCTAGTCCATATATAGTATCATTTGCAAGAGCTATTGCCTCTTCTTCTGTTTTAAAAGTTTGAATGGTTACTACTGGTCCAAATATCTCTTCCTTAACGATAGTCATATCACTTGTACAATTATCAAATATAGTAGGCTTTACATAATATCCTTTAGCACACTCGCCTTCTGTATATCTATATCCACCACACACTAAAGTAGCTCCTTCTTTTTTACCTTTATCTATGTAATCTAATACTTTATTCATGTGTGATTCAGATACTAAAGGACCCATATCTGGATTGTTTAGTGGATTACCTATTGTAATATTTTCTGCTCTTTCTTTAAGTCTTGCTACAAATTTATCTTTTATAGATTCTTCTATAATTATTCTTGAACCTGCAGAACATACCTCTCCTTGATTGAAGAATATTCCTATCATCGCCCATTCTACTGCTCCTTCAAAATCAGCATCTGCAAATATAACATTAGGAGATTTACCACCTAATTCTAGTCCTATCTTCTTTAAATTTCCCACAGAAGCTTTAGCAATACTTTGACCTACTTCTGTACTTCCTGTGAATGTAATCATATCAACCTTTTTACTTTCAGCTAAATGTTGTCCTACAACTCCACCTGAGCCTAAAACTAAGTTACATGAGCCCTTAGGCATTCCTACTTCATCAAATACTTCAAATAATTTTATAGTTGATAAGGGAGTATTTGAACTTGGCTTAAATACTACACTATTTCCTGCGGCAAGAGCCGGTGCTAATTTCCATATAGCCATCAAGAAAGGATAATTCCAAGGAGTTATTTGCGCAACCACTCCAATAGGTTCATGTACTGTATATGAATGCATAGTTCCAAAACCATCATTTACATCATATACACCACCATATGGTGCTTTAATAAGTCCTGCATAATATTTAAAACAATGAATTCCATCATCAATATCCCCTTCAGCTTCTCTTAATGGCTTTCCATTATCAATAGTATCTAATCTTGCAAATTCATCTCTATATTCATCTATTTTATCTGCTATCTTTAATAATATATCTGCCCTTTCTTGCGAATTCATTCTTCTCCAATCACCAGTTTCATAGAAGGAAACTCTTGCAGCTTCTATTGCCATATCAACATCATTCTTTGTTCCTTCTGTTGTTAGTGCAATAACTTCTCCATTTGCTGGATTAATTACCTCTCTAGTTTTCTTTGATTCTGACTCTATCCATTCTCCATTTATATACATTTTTTTAACTTCCATAATAATTCTCCCTTCTTTTTATTCTTTTTTTACTATTATCCATATTTAATAAAACTTTATACTATTAATTCCACCTCCATTTTTCTAATGTTTCTTTTATTATTCTTCCTGGTTTTTTATCTAAAATTTTATTTTCTTTTACTACTATTTCTCCATTAACTATTACACATTCAATTCCTTCTGGTTTAGTATCTGTAGCTCCAAAGCATGGATAATCAGATTTATCTTCTATAGTATCTTTATCAAATATAACTATATCTGCATCTTTTCCTATATCTATTGAGCCTTTATTATGTAACTTAAGTCTTTTTGCCGGAATTATAGTACATCTTTTAATTGCATCCATTAATGTAATTCTATTTTGCTCTCTAACCATAGTTCTAAAGAATTTTGGAAATGTTCCTGTATCTTGAGGATGTCCAGGCTTACCATTATCATAATAGGTCCCAGAATCACTAGCTACCATCACATAAGGTTTCTTTAAAACTTCAAAAACCTCATATTCATTTCCTACCATTCCTATTGCAGAATATTCTGGATGTTCTTTTCTTAATTCTTCATATAATTTTTTAGTTAATCTCTCTCCTCTATGCTCACCTGCACAACATATTATGCTACTATAATTACAACCCCATTTTTCAGTACACCCTTCATCAAATACTGCACTTCCTATAGCAGTAGCAAATCCACTATATAATCCACTATCTACTGATATATCATAACCTTCTGCCCTAGCATCTTCTATCATTTTAATAGCTTCTCTTGCCATTCCCATTCCATATTGATAAATTAAATGAGATATTTGAACAGATGCTCCTGTTTCTTTTGCTATATTTATTGCTTCTCTAAGGGATGTTAACCCTTCATAACAATCTTTTCTTGTGTGAATTGATACAAGCTTTCCATATTGAGCAGCCACTTTAGATAATTCTAATACCTCTTCTTTTGAACTACCTGGAACATATTCAAGTCCAAAGGATAACCCATTGGCACCTAATTTAAATAAATTTTTAAGTATTAATTTCATTTCTTCAATTTGCATGGAACTTGCTGAAATGTATCTATCAAAAAGCCCAATTTGTTCTCTTAATGCTGTATGACCTACTTGTTGTATTTGATTTATAAGAAAACCTTCTTTTTCATATTTTTCATAGAAATATTCTAAATTTTCTACTCCCATTCCACAATTTCCACTATAAGCAGTAGTTACTCCCATAGCTACTAGCCCTTCTGCACAATCTTTATTTCCATCTACATGAGTATGTATATCTATAAATCCAGGACATACTATCTTGCCTTTTGCTTCAATAACTTCTTTTCCTTCTATATCTTCTCTTGTTATATAAGCTATTTTATCTTTAACAATTGCAATATTTGCAACTGTTGTTTTTTCTCTTTTTGGATCCATTATAGTTCCATTTTTTATAACCACATCATACACATACACTCACTCCTTTTATAGAAAATTTTAATATGCTCTTTTCTTTAGTTTTTTTACTTGGAAACTTGTTTTTATGCATATAATAATTATAGTCACAAGCATTATTACTGTTGATAGAGCATTTACTTCTGGAGTTACCCCTGTTTTAACCATTGCCATAATACTTATTGGAAGTGTTGTACTACCTGGTCCACATGTAAAGAAACTTATTATTACATCATCTAATGATAATGAAAATGCAAGCATGGCACCAGATGTAATACCAGGCATAAGTAGGGGCAAAGTTATTTGCATAAAAGTTTTAACTCTATTAGCACCTAAATCCATTGCTGCTTCTTCTAAGGATTTATCTAACCCTGCCAATCTTGCTCTTACATTTATTACAACAAATGGAATGGAGAATGTTATATGAGCTAATGTTATACTTCCTAATCCTAATGGAATATTTAATACTGAGAATATAGATAAAAGTGCAATACCTAGTACTATTTCAGGAATTACTATGGGAATATATAATAATTTATCAATTATTTCCTTTCCTTTAAAGTTATACTTATAAAGTCCTACAGCTCCAAGAGTTCCTATTATTGTTGATATGCCTGTACTAACTACTGCAATTATTAGTGTATTTTCAAGAGCAGACATAAGAGTTCTGTTTTTAAAAAAACTTCCATACCATTGTAATGTAAAGCCTTCCCACACTATATTCATTCTTGAAGTATTAAATGAAAATACAAATACAAATATTATTGGAATAAATAGAAATAGAAATACTAGAGCTATATATATATTCTTTAATATATTTACTGTTTTTTGTTTGCTTGCTTTTTTCATATTCTTTAGCTCCTTTCTTCCTAAACTCCTAATTCATCCATATCTCCACCAGCTTTTTGATATAATCCAACTAATAATAATGTTATTACTATTAAAAATACTGATAAAGCTGCACCTAATGGCCAATTATGAGCTGTGATGAATTGATTTTTAATTAAGTTACCTATAACTTGTGTTTTACTTCCACCTAATAAATCAGTTACAAAATATAAACCTAAAGATGGTATAAATACTAATATTGAACCAGCAAATATTCCAGGTGCTGTTAATGGTAATGTTATTTTCATAAATGCTTTAGCTGGTTTTGCTCCTAAGTCACTAGCAGCTTCTAAGTAAAATTTATCTAATTTTTCTATTGAACTATATAGAGGTAATATCATAAAAGGTAATAACATATAAACTAATCCTATAATTGAACCTATATTGTTATAAACTAATTGAATAGGTTTATCTATAATTCCCATATTCATAAGTAATGAATTTATAATTCCATCTTTTCTTAATATACTAATCCATGCAAATAATCTTATTAATGAACTTACTAAAAATGGGATCATTACAAGGGACATAAATACTGCTTTTTTTATCTCTGTTTTTTGTGCTATGAAATAAGTAAATGGATAGGCTATTAATATACATATAATAGTTGTAACTAATGATATTAATAATGATTTACCAAATGTAACTAAATAAAGTGGGTCAAATATGGCTTTATAATTATCTGTAGTAAATTTAAATGTAACTCCTCCATAAGTTCCTTTATGCATAAAACTTATACATACAACATAAATAAAAGGAATTGCAACAAATAATATCATCCACAATGATACTGGTGAATTCATAACAAAACTTGATAAATTAAATTTTTTCTTTTTAGTTGCCATGATTCATTCCCCCTAATTATTTTTGTGTTGTAAATACTGGGTTATCTACCACATTAAATACATTTTGACTTTGAGATTTTATAACTACTGCATCTTCTGTTTCCCAATAAATGAAGACTTCAGTTCCTAACTTTAGTAAATCTGTCTTTGTTCCTTTATTCACCTTTATTTCCATGCCATTATCTAATAATATTATTGTTTTATTTATATTACCTACATAAACATGTTCTTTTACTACTCCAACTATTGAGAATCCATCTATTTGAGTTAAAGATAACTTAATATTTTCAGGTCTTACAGATACATAAACAATCTCATTTTCTTCTACACTGTCACTTTTTATCATTGCATTACCATTTTCAAATAATACTTTTGCTACTTCATTTTTCTTATCTTTTACTGTTCCATAGAATATATTTGATTCACCTATAAAATCTGCAACAAACTTTGATGCTGGTTTCTCATATATTTCTTTAGGTGTTCCTATTTGCTCTAGGTTTCCTCCATACATAATTGCTATACGGTCACTCATAGTTAACGCTTCTTCTTGGTCATGTGTTACATAAACAAAAGTTATACCTAATTTTCTTTGAAGCCTTTTAAGTTCAAATTGCATCTGCTTTCTTAGTTTCAAGTCTAAAGCACCTAAGGGTTCATCTAATAATAATACCTTGGGTCTATTAATTAAAGCTCTTGCTATTGCAACTCTTTGTTTCTGTCCACCAGATAATTGATCTGGTTTTCTGTTTTCATATCCTGAAAGTTGTACTAATTCAAGCATTTCTAATACTCTCTTTTTTATTTCATCCTTTGGTACTTTTTTTATTTTTAACCCAAAGGCTATATTTTCAAATATTGTCATATGTGGAAAAAGAGCATAATTTTGAAAAACTGTATTTACCTCTCTATCATAAGGTTCTGTATCCTGAATCTCTTGACCCTCTACAAATATATTCCCATCTGTTGGTGTTTCAAATCCTGCTATCATTCTAAGTGTGGTTGTTTTACCACACCCAGAAGGTCCTAGCATTGTTAAAAATTCTCCTTCCTTTATGTCAATATTTAAATTGTGTACAACATGGTTGTCTCCATATTTTTTATTAACATTTTCTATTTTTACTATAGTTCTATCATTCATCTATCTAGCCCCTTTCATAGTTTCATTAGTTTGTCTTAAATTTATTCCATAAATCTACTATCTTAGTTAAGTCATCTCCTAAATCTTTTAATTGTTTTGCTTTTGCTATTTCTTCTGCAGGTGGATTTTTTATATTGTTAGATAAATATTTTTCATCTAAATATTCCTTTGCTGCTTTGTTTGGTGATATATAAGGGAAAGCTTCTGCAATTTCTGCTCCTACTTTTCCATCTAATATATAATTCATAAATTCTTCTACGTTATCTGGATTTTTGGCTCCCTTAGTTTTCATCATAACATCCATTTCATAATAACAACCCTCTTCTGGATATATACCTACTATTGATGGATTTTCATCCATTGCAAGTGCACATTCACCACCATATATTAAACCTATAGAACATTCACCATTTAATAATAAAGTTTTAGGACTATCTCCATTAAATGCATGTATATTAGGTTTTAATTTATTCATATATTCTTCTGCTGCACTTAATGCCTCATCACTTGTATCATTAACATCATATCCTTCAGCTCTTAATGAAGCTGTAACAATTGTTCTAGCATCTTCTACTAGAACCATTTGGTCTTTGTATTCTGGATTAAGTAAATCTTGATAACTCTTTATATCATCTTTTATAACATCTGTGTTAACAGCTATTACAAGACTTGTATATAAATAAGGTATTGAATAATCATTATTAGGATCTAATTCATTTCCTAAATACATTTCATCAATGTTTGAAATATTTTCTATCTTATCTTTATCCAATTTTTCTAACATTCCTTCTGATTCAAGAATACTTGTATTTACCTGAGGTGCTATAATCATGTCATAAGTTCCTTCTGCAGCTGATTGAACTTTTGCTAGCATTTCGTCTGCTGTAGTGAATGTTGTTAAATTAATTCTAATTCCTGTTTCCTCTTCAAAGTTTGTAATTACTGAATCTGGAAGATATTCTGACCAACATATTAAATTTAATTCCTTATCACTACTTGAACTTCCACACCCTATTAAACATGTTCCCATAAGTACTGTTGTTGCCACAATTGCAACTATTTTATTAAATATTTTTTTCATTAATATCATCTCCTTGTAATATTTGTATAAATAAAAAAAGTGCATACAAGTACAAATTATTATAATACTTATATGCACCATTGCATTCTATTTATAAAGCTTTATTTCCTCGTTCACCAGTTCTTATTCTAACTGCTCCATCTATATTTCTTATAAATATCTTACCATCTCCTGCTGCTCCAGTAGATATCTTATCTTGTACCTCCAATATTAAATCTTCCACTAAGTCATCTTCTACTACTACTTCAACTTTAATTTTAGGTAATAAATTGATATTAGTTTTAAACCCTTTTATCTCATTTACAGTTCCCACTACTCCTCTTTGAGTACCACATCCCATTACAGTAGATATTGTCATGCCGCCACAATGAATATTGTCTATTATTTCTTTTACTGTTTCTAACTTTTCTGGTCTAATAATCATAACTAATTCCTTCACTGTAGAAATCCCCCTTTCACAAAACACTAAAGGCATACCGCTTCTTAGCGATATGCCTCATTGCATTTTATTTTTATTAACTTAAATTTATACTTATATTCTATATTCTGATGTTAAAATTTACAATCATTCTTTTTAGTCATTTTTGTTGTATAAATACTACTTTTATACTACTTTTATACTACTTCCAATATAAAAATATATTTAGAACAAAATATTATTCCTTCTAGGAAGTTTGACACTAATAGGTAATGACAAAATTTTATTTTTTGTTTTATATTGACACTTTATTTCCATTAGTTTATACTAAACATACAAGTTAATATTTCTTATATATTAAGAGGGAGTAGTTTAAAATATAACATCAACATACCCGATTTTTTAAATCTGGTGTTATATGCCTAAATTTGGTTACAAGACTTTTGATATGATTTGTTAATAGCAAATCATATCAGAAGTCTTTTTTATTTTATATTTTTAGAAAGGGGAAATGTTTTATGGAAAAATTTTTTTCAAAGGCATCTAATGATGTATTGAAAAACTTTAATGTTACAAAGGAGGGGTTGACGGACAAGCAAGTAGCTGAATCTATTGAGAAAAATGGTTATAATGAGCTTACAGAAAAAAAGAAAAAAAGTTTACTTTTAGTATTTCTTGAACAATTTAAGGATTTACTTGTTGTTATCTTAATAATTGCTGGAATTCTTTCAATAATTACTGGAAATGTAGAAAGTACAATTGTTATTTTTGCTGTTATTATTTTAAATGCTATTTTAGGAACTGTGCAACATGTAAAAGCTGAAAAATCATTAGATAGTTTAAAGGCATTATCATCTCCTAATGCTAAGGTTATTAGAAATGGTGTTAAGGTTGAAATACCTTCTAGAGAAGTAGTTCCTGGAGATATATTAATTCTTGAAGCTGGTGACTTAGTTGTTGCTGATGGAAGAATTATTGAAAATTTCTCTTTACAAGTTAATGAAAGTGCTTTAACTGGTGAATCTGAAAGTGTAAATAAATTTGAACAGGTTATTAATAAAGAGGAAGTTGCTTTAGGCGACCAAAAGAATATGGTATTTTCTAGTTCATTAGTTACTTATGGACGTGCATTGGTAATTGTTACTTCTACTGGTATGAATACTGAGCTTGGTAAAATTGCTACTTTAATGGATGAAACTCAAGAAAAGAAAACTCCACTTCAAGTATCTTTAGATGATTTTAGTAAAAAGCTTGCAATTATAATACTTGTAATATGTGTGTTAGTTTTTGGATTAAGTGTTTATAGAGAAACTCCTATTATTGATTCATTAATGTTTGCTGTTGCCTTAGCAGTTGCTGCAATTCCTGAAGCTTTAAGTTCTATTGTTACTATAGTTTTAGCTCTTGGAACTCAAAAAATGGCAAAGGAAAATGCTATTATTAAAAAGATTAAATCTGTTGAAAGCTTAGGTTGTGTTTCTATAATATGTTCAGACAAAACTGGTACATTAACTCAAAATAAAATGACAACTAGAAAAATTTATGCAGATGGAGAACTTTTTGATTCCGAAAACTTTAATCTAGAAAATGATATTCATAATTCTCTTATGAAAGCTTCTATATTATGTAATGACTCAACTTCTATTGACGGAAAAGAAATTGGTGACCCAACTGAAGTTGCTCTTGTAAATCTTGCTCATAAATATTCATTAGTTGAAGAAAATGTAAGAAATACTTATAAAAGATTAAAAGAAATCCCTTTTGATTCTGATAGAAAACTTATGAGTACTCTTCATAAAATTGATAATAAATATATTTTATATACAAAAGGAGCATTAGATGTTCTTTTAGAACGTACAACTTGCATAAAAACTTCTAATGAAGTTCGTAAAATAAATGAAGAAGATAAGAAAAAAATACTTGATAATAATAGATATCTTTCAGAAAATGGTTTAAGAGTTCTTGCTTTTGCTTATAAAGAAATAGATTCTGATAGAGAACTTTCTTTAGATGATGAAAATGATTTTACATTCTTAGGTCTAATCTCTATGATAGACCCTCCAAGAGTTGAGTCTTCTGAAGCTGTTAGAGATTGTATAATGGCTGGAATAAAGCCAATAATGATTACAGGTGATCATAAAATCACAGCTACTGCAATAGCAAAGCAAATAGGAATATTCAAAAATGGAGATATGGCTATTGATGGACTTGAATTAAATAAAATGTCTGATGAAGAACTTAAAGAAAAGCTTCCTAATATATCAGTTTATGCAAGAGTTTCTCCTGAACATAAAATACGTATAGTTAAAGCTTGGCAAGAAAAAGGTGAAATAGTTGCCATGACTGGTGATGGAGTTAATGATGCTCCTGCCCTTAAACAAGCAGATATAGGAGTTGCAATGGGGATTACTGGTACAGAAGTTTCTAAAGATGCTGCTTCAATGATTCTTACAGATGATAATTTTGCTACTATAGTAAAATCAATCGCTAACGGTAGAAATGTATATGCAAACATAAAAAACTCTATAAAATTCCTTTTATCAGGAAATATGGCTGGTATAATTTCTGTACTTTATGCTTCATTGATGGCACTTCCAGTACCTTTTAAAGCTGTTCATCTTTTATTTATAAATCTTTTAACTGATAGTCTTCCTGCTATTGCTATTGGAATGGAAGGGTCAAGAAAGGATATTTTAAAAGAAAAACCTAGAAATAGTAAAGAATCTATATTAACTAAAGATTATATGATTCAAATAGGTGCAGAAGGTCTTCTTATTGCAACATTTACTCTTATAGCCTTTTATATAGGATTACAAAGTAATAATAAATTGGTTCCTGCTACTATGGCATTTTCTACATTATGTTTAGCTAGATTATTTCATGGATTTAACTGTAGAGGAAAACAATCAATATTTAAATTAGGATTATTCTCAAATAAATATAGTATATATGCTTTTGTTACTGGATTAGTTTTATTTAACTCTGTTTTATTTATTCCACCATTACAAAAGTTATTTGAGATAGCTCCTTTAAACAGAACTTTAGTTGCTTACATTTATATACTTGCATTTATGCCAACTTTATTTATTCAAATTTACAAAGTATTTACCAAAGATTTTGATATTAAAATTTCCAAAAAAGCTTTGAAAAAACTTTATAAAATTAATTAAATTATTTTCAAAACTTTATTTGATTAGTTTCTAAAATTAATTAAATAAAGTTTTTTATTTTTCTATTGATTTTTTAAAATTAGGTTATTATAATAAAAAACAATTAATATATGATTTATTATGTCGGTGATGAGGAGAGTAAATATATTATTGATTTACAGCGAATTAGGGATGGTGTAAGCCTAATATGATTTATATATTGAAGAACACCTTTGAGACGCTAACCGAAATGAAAAAAGTAGACTTAGCCGGTTGTCAGCCGTTAAAATGACTAGGTATAAAATATGATTTTTTGTACCAATATGAGTGAGCAAAAGCTAATTTAGGGTGGCACCGCGGATATAACCGTTCCTATACGAAAGTATAGGAACGGTTTTTATTTTATAAATTATCCTATACCTAAATTAACTTTGCTAACTAGGGTGGCACCACGGATTTTTCGTCCCTATATCTTATTAATTTAAGATATAGGGACATTTTTATTATATTTTTAGGAGGAGTTAAAATGGAAAGAACTTATGTAAAAGATATTAAAGCATCAGAAGAAACTACAGTACTTGTAAAGGGATGGATTCATAGAATTCGTGACTTAGGTCATATAACCTTTGTTCATTTAAGAGATAAAACAGGAATTATTCAATTAATTATAGATAAAGAGGATGTTCAAAAATTAAGACTTGAAATGTGTGTTGAAGTTACTGGAGATAAAGTTGAAAATGAAAAAGCACCAGGTGGAATAGAAATTCATGCAAAAGAAATATCTATTATTGGAAATATCTATTATGATAAGCTTCCATTTGAAATTAATGGTTTTAAGCAAAAAGCATCTTTAGAAAAATTACTAGACTTTAGAGGTTTAAGCTTAAGAACTCCAAAGGCAAGAGCAATATTTAAGGTTCAAGAAGAAATATCAGATTCTTTTAGAGATTATTTAAAGAGTCAAAACTTCTCTGAAATACATACTCCAAAAATAACTTCATCTAGTACAGAAGGTGGTTCTGAAATGTTCACTGTTGACTATTTCGGAAGACGTGCTTTATTAACTCAAAGCCCTCAATTTTATAAACAAATGATGGTAGGAGCTGGATTTGAAAGAGTTTTTGAAGTTGGTTCTGCATATAGAGCTGAACTTCACAACACTTGGAGACATTTAAATGAATATATAAGTTTAGATGTTGAAATGGGATTTATAAAAGATGAAACAGATATAATGGCTATAGAAGAAGGTTTCTTAAACTATTTATTTAAAAGATTAAAAGAAAACTGTGCTGAAGAACTTAAAATGTACAATGTAGAACTTCCAGACAAACTAGAAATTCCAAGAATGCCTTTAGCAGAAGCTCAAAAAATGCTTTTAGAAAAGTATGGTAAAAGGTCTCCTGCTGGAAACATAGATGCTGAAGGAGAAGTTCTTTTATCTAAATATATTAAAGAAACTTATGATTGTGACTTTGTATTTTTAACTGAATACCCTACTGCAAAAAGACCAATGTACACAATGCCAAGAGAAGATAATCCAGAAATCACAAGAAGTTTTGACCTTATCTATAAAGGTCTTGAAATAACAACTGGTGGTCAAAGAATTCATGATTATGAAATGTTATGTGAAAATATTAAAAAGTTTAAATTAAACCCAGAAGATTTTGCATTCTATTTAGAAACATTTAAATATGGAATGCCACCTCATGGAGGATTTGCTATAGGTCTTGAAAGAATTACATTAAAAGTTCTTGACCTAGATAACATAAGACAAGCAACCTTATTACCAAGAGACTTAAAGAGACTAGAACCTTAATTTAAGGAGGATTAATTAAATGAAAAAAATTGATATTGAAACAGTTAATTATATTGCTAACTTAGCAAAACTTAAATTTTCAGAAGAAGAGAGTTTAAAATTAGCTCATGAATTTGAAAGCATACTAACTAATTTCGAAACTCTTGATAAATTAGACTTAAGTGATATAAATCTTGATTTATTATCAGATGATTTAAAACCTGTCCTTAGAGATGATGATGTTAAATACTTTGAAGATAAAAAGAAATTATTTGCTAATGTAAAATCTATGAATGGTACTGCAATAGAAGTTCCAAAGATTATTGAATAGGTGGTGACAAAATAATGGATATAAAAGAAATGGAAGCAAGTGCAATTAGAGAAGGTGTAGTAAGTGGAAAGTTTACTGCAAAGGAAGTTGTAACTTCTCTTTTTGAAAGAATAAAAGATATTGATGTTAAGGTTCAATCTTACCTTACATTATGTGAAGAAAGTGCTTTAAAACAAGCAGAAATAATAGATGAAAAAGTTAAAAAAGGTGAAAAGCTTGGAAAACTTGCAGGTATTCCAATTGCTATAAAAGATAATATTTGTACAGATGGAATAAAAACTACTTGTGCTTCAAAAATGCTTGAAGACTTTATTCCTCCTTATAATGCAACAGTTATAAAAAAGCTTCTTAAAGAAGATGCTATAATAGTTGGGAAAACTAACATGGATGAATTTGCTATGGGTTCTTCTACAGAAAACTCAGCATTTAAAACAACTAAAAATCCTTGGGATTTAGAAAGAGTTCCTGGAGGTTCTTCTGGTGGTTCTGCAGCTAGTGTAGCTGCTGGTCTTGCACCAATTTCTCTTGGTTCTGATACTGGTGGTTCAATTAGACAACCTGCTTCATTTTGTGGTGTTGTTGGTTTTAAACCTACCTATGGATTAGTTTCAAGATTTGGACTTATTGCCTTTGGTTCTTCTTTAGACCAAATAGGACCATTTGCTAAAAATGTTAAGGATGCTGCTTTAACTTTAGAAGTTATACAAGGTGCTGATGATTTAGATTGTACAACTTATAAAGACCCAATAAAAGAAGATTATCTTTCAACTATAGAAGATGGTATTAAAGGAATGAAAATTGGAGTTCCTAAAGAATTCTTCCAAGAAGGTTTAGATTCAGAAGTTAAAGATGCTATGTTAAAGGCTATGGAAGACTTAAAAGAATTAGGTGCTACTGTAGAAGAAATATCCCTTCCAATAACAGAAGTTGGACTTCCTGCCTACTATATTATATCTTCAGCAGAAGCAAGTTCAAACTTAGCTAGATTTGATGGAATAAGATATGGCTATAGAACAAAAAATTATACAGATGTTGATGAACTTATGCTAAATAGTAGAAGTGAAGCCTTTGGTGATGAAGTTAAGAGAAGAATTATGCTTGGAACATATGCTTTATCTTCTGGATATTATGATGCATACTACAACAAAGCTCAAAAACTTAAAAAGAAATTAAAAGAAGAATTTAAGAAAACTTTTGAAGAATATGACTTAATTTTAAGTCCTACTTCCCCTACTCCATCCTTTAAATGTGGAGAAAAATCTTCTGACCCATTATCAATGTACTTAGGAGATATTTATACAATTAACATAAACCTTGCAGGAATACCAGCTATTTCTTTACCTTATTCATTTACTAAAGCTGGATTACCTATAGGTCTTCAATTACTAGGACCTCACTTTGGGGAAGAAAAGATATTTAAAGCTGCTTATGCACTAGAACAAAAAGTAAAAATATCTACTCTTGCACCACTTTAGAAAGGAGATTGAACTATGGCTTTTGAAACTATTATCGGACTTGAAATACATGCCGAATTAAAAACAAAAACAAAAATATTCTGTTCTTGCTCTACTGAGTTTGGTAAGGAAGCTAACCACAACACCTGTCCTATATGTTTAGGAATACCAGGAACTCTTCCAGTTCTAAATAAAGAGGTTGTTGCATTAGCTATAAAAGCTGGAACAGCTTTAAACTGTAAAATAAATAAGTTAAATAAAATGGATAGAAAAAACTACTTCTATCCAGACCTTCCAAAGGCTTATCAAACATCACAATTTGACCTTCCAATTTGTAGTGGTGGTGGAATTAATATAGATGTAAATGGTACAAGTAAGTTTGTAAGATTAAATAGAATTCATATTGAAGAAGATGCTGGTAAATTAGTTCATGATGAAGAAAAGGGAGTTTCTTTAATTGACTATAACCGTGTTGGTGTACCTTTAGCAGAAATAGTTACAGAACCTGATATGCGTTCACCAGAAGAAGCAGTTACCTTCTTAAAAACATTAAGGTCTATACTTCAATATGCAGATGTATCTGACTGTAAAATGGAACAAGGTTCTATAAGATGTGATGCTAATATTTCTATAAGAGAAGTTGGTTCTGATAAACTAAATACTAAAGTTGAAATTAAAAACATAAACTCTTTTAAAGAACTTCAAAAAGCTCTTGAAAAAGAACAAAAACGTCAATTAGAACTTTATACTTATGGAGAAGAATATAAAATAAAACAAGAAACTAGAAGATGGGATAATGGTAAAGGTAAAACTGTTCCTATGAGAAGTAAAGAAGATGCTCATGACTATAGATACTTCCCAGAACCTGATTTAGTTCCAATAATAATAGACCAAAAACAAATTGATGACACAGCAAAAAATATGCCAGAAATGCCAAAGGAAAAGAAAGAAAGATTCCTTAAAGAATATGCTCTTTCTGAAAAAGAAATAGATATAATTCTTGATGATAAAGTTCTTTCATCTTTCTATGAAGAAACTGTTGCTTTAGGCGCTAAACCAAAGGCTGTTGCTAACTGGGTTCTTGGAGATTTATTAAGACTATTAAAAGAAGATAATGATACAACTGATGAAGGGGTAACATCTATAAAAATTGCTCCAAAGGCTCTTTGTGAATTACTTCAATTAATTGATAAAGGAACTATAAGTAATACAGCTGGTAAAGAAGTATTTGAAGAAATGTTTAAAACAGGCTCTTCTGCTGAAGAAATAGTTAAAGCTAAAGGATTATCACAAATTAGTGATACTTCAGAACTTGAAAAAATGGTTGAAGAAGTTATTGAAGCTAACCCTCAATCTGTTTCAGATTTTGCTGAAGGTAAAAAACAAGCTGCTGGTTTCTTAATGGGACAATTAATGAAAGCTTCAAAAGGAAAAGCTAATCCAAAGGTTGTTAAAGAAATACTAGATAAAAAATTACAAGAAAAAGTTAACAAGTAATATAAGAAAATTAAACTGTGGATAACTATTTTTTATATTTATCCACAGTTTTATTATGTATAATTATCCACAATTTATTATAGGGTGTTACCTATTTTTTTACTTACTATTAAAATTTGTTTTTTTAATCTATATATGTTAAAATTCAATAGAAAAATTATTTATAGGAGTACATATTTATGGCAAAACATTCAAAAAGCAGGGAACCAAAGATAAAACAACTTGATTTTTTTTCGGTTTTAATTGTTATCTTAGTTATAATATTAATTGCACTTTTAATAATAATACACTTTAAAAATAAATCAGAAGATGATAATTTACCATCACAAAATATTTCTAGTAACATTAAAGAAACAACAACAGCTGAAACCTCTTCTCCTGAAACTGATACAGCTACTGTAGATTCATCAAAAGAGGAAAATAGATTTGAAGGCTTAACAATGACAAATGAAAATGTGGGAGTACCAGTTTTATATTATCACTCTGTTGACCCCTCAGAGGCTAATGAGGTTATAATATCTCCAGATAAACTTAGAGAAGAATTAACCTTTATAAAAGAGTCAGGCTATACAACTTTAACTATGTCTGAACTAAATGATTACATATTAAACAACACACCTATTCCAGAAAAAAGCATAGTTATAACCTTTGATGATGGTTATGCTGATAATTATGCTAATGCTTTTCCAATTCTTAAAGAATTAGATATGAAAGCTACAATATTTGTTATTTCTAACTTTACTGATAATGATGGATATTATATGACATCTCAACAATTAAAGGAAATGTCTGATTATGGAATAGATATTCAAAGCCATACTGCTTCACATTTACATTTAAATGAACTTTCTTATGAAGAACAACTTAATGAGCTTAAAACTTCTAAAGAAAAATTAGAATCAATTACAGGAAAACCTGTTATATCTGTTGCTTATCCTTTTGGGGATTATAATGATAATAGTGTAAAAGCATCTAAAGATGCTGGATATTCATTATCATTTACTACTAATAGAGGCCTTTCAGATAGAGAAGATAATAGTTTAGCTCTTGATAGAATTTATGTAAGCTCTACATATAACATAGACCAATTTAAAGAAGTACTTAGTACTACTGCAAAATAAATAAAAGATGACTGATAAAAATTCAGTCATCTTTTTATATTCCTTTATTAGAATTTTTTATTAATTCATTTAATCCTTTAAGCTCTTCGTTAGTAATATTTCTCCACTCTCCTATCTTTAATTTTCCAAGTTTAATATTCATTATTCTTATTCTTTTAAGTTTTGTAACCTTATAACCAAGAGCTTCACACATTCTTCTTATTTGCCTATTCATTCCTTCTGTTAGAATTATCCTAAAGGTTTTCTCCCCTTCTTTATTAACAGGACACTTCTTAGTTATCTTTCCTAATATTTTAATACCATTACCCATTCTTTTTATAAATTCATCATTTATAGGTTTATTAACAGTTACTATATATTCTTTATCATGATTATTTCCTGCTCTAAGTATTTTATTAACTATATCTCCATCATTAGTTAATAAAATTAATCCTTCAGAATCCTTATCAAGTCTTCCTATATGAAATATTCTTTTTTCATGATTTACAAAATCAACTATATTTCCTTTTATATTTCTATCTGTTGTACAAGTTATTCCTACTGGTTTATTAAGAGCTATATATATCATTTCTTCTTCCTTAGATATACTTTTACCATCAAGCTTTACAACTTGCCCTTTAGAAACCTTTATTCCTGGAATAGCCTTAACTCCATCTACAGTAACTCTACCTGATTCTATGTATCTATCAGCTTCTCTTCTTGAACATATTCCAGTTTCACTCATATATTTATTAAGTCTTATCTCCTCTGGTCTATCATTATGAGTAATTATATTATTTTGCTGTTTCACTTTCATTACTTTCTTCCTTTTTATTTACTACACTTTCATATAAATAATGTTTAGTTCCATTATTATTTATTAAAGTTTTTATATTATTTTCTACTATATAATCTCCTGTTTCCTCTAAAATTCCATAATTAAGAGCTTTTCCATTTACTGTTACCACTATACCTTCTGAAGGAACTATTTTTTGCTCTTTTGCATACCTAATGGATTCTTTTAATACAAAATCTATATTCTTATCTAAAGGACTAATTTCTTTAAGTATTTTTTCTCCTGTACTAGAGGCTGAATGAAAATATATTACAGAGTCATATTTATTTATTTCATACTTTATTGAATATGGAACTTCTATAATTACAGTTGATACTGCTTTATTATATTGATTGTACATATATATTGATACAAATATTATTATTATTAATATAGCTGAAAATATAGTTTTTATTTTCTTTCCAAGAGTTCTTTCTTTTCCAGATATTATTTCCTCACCTAATTCAAAATCCTCTTTATTTGAAACATAAAAAAATTCTCCTGAACTTGATAGTATAATACAATTTTTTCTTAAACGTTCTATGACTATTCCTCTACGTTCCTTTTTATTTGGTATCTCTTCATCTATATTATCATTAACTAATACTCTTAAATAATCTTGAATATATTTATAATTTGTACTTTCCATAATTAATATGTATGTAATTAAATAGTGTTTCCATCTTTCTAGAAACTTTTTAGAAATTCTAGTTTTTCTAGAAACAAGTCCTATATTTAAAACTTTTTTTGCTTTAAAAGAAGATACTACATCATAATCTTTTGCTATATAATATGCAACATTTAAAATAAGATTTTTTTCTTTTTCATTAGGTCTATCTAAAGCTAAATCTTTTAATAATACTTCATATTCAAAAAGTTCTTTATTAAAATTTTTAATTTGTTGTTCTCTTGCTTTTTTTGATTTTTCACTTACATCTATAACTCCAGGTTTATTTGAAAAGATATACCTATCTTTTCTAAACTCTTCCATAAACTCACCTCACACCCAATACAAACTACCTACAATAAAATTCTTTTCATATCTTGTATTATATCATATATTTCTACATATATTATAGCCTTGTAACAATAATAGATTTTCTTTTATTTTTTAAATTTATCCTTTATAAACTTCATTAATATTACAATCTCATATATAATAAATAAAAAGATAAAATAAGTGAGGTGATTTTATGAGAATTGGAATGGGATATGATGTTCATAAACTTGTTCCTGAAAGAAAACTTATACTAGGTGGAGTTACTATTCCTTATGAACTAGGACTTTTAGGACATTCAGATGCTGATGTTTTATTACATGCTATAATGGATTCTCTTCTTGGAGCAGCTGCTTTAGGAGATATTGGAAAGCACTTTCCTGATACAGATGATAGATTTAAAGGAATATCAAGCATAAAGCTTTTAACTGAAGTTGGAAAGCTTATTTCAGAAAAAGGTTATAAAATAGAAAATATAGATGCAACTATAATTGCACAAAAGCCTAAAATGGCTCCTCATATACCTTTAATGAGAGAAAATATAGCTTCTGCATTAAATATAGAATTAGACAAAATTAATGTAAAAGCTACAACAGAAGAAGGACTTGGTTTTACAGGAGAAGGAAAAGGCATTTCTTCTCAAAGTATCTGTCTTTTAACAAAATAAACATATACAAAAAGCCAGTATCTTAATATGTTATGTTAAGATACTAGCTTTTTATTTTTTATATTACTTCTGAAAGATTTTTTTGTAGTATTTCTTTAAATTTCATACCCTCAATTTCACTTTCTGTTGCTGATTTACATATAGTTTTCCATTCTTCAGAAGATACTCCTATCTTTTTCTTAAATTCTTCTTCTGTTCCTGTAATCATAGTAGATTCTTCAACAAATTCTCCTAATTCTTCTGGAGTTTTAAATATTTTTAAATATAGGAACTCTGTATTATCTCCAAACCATTTTTTATTAAAATTTCTTGCAAATTTAATCAATCCTGATACAATCTTATCTTTAGGTAAATCCCACATTTTCTCTAGTTTCTTATAATCTTCAAGCATTGATTTGCCTTCATCTTTTGTTATCTTCTTATTTTTAAGTCCATCTTTTACTATTTTTTCTACTGATAATGATGGTACCATTGTTACCATCTTTTTCTTCCCATAAATCCATTTATAGAAAGCTTCCTGTAAAAAAGAGTATTGTATGTATCCTAATAATACCTTTTCATCTGGAAAATACGCATATATATTATCAATACCATTACTTTTGTTAAAAATAAGAGTATGAATGTAAAGTGATTTTCCCTTTGGTGGCTTTTCCATAAACATATGCCCTCTAATAGTGCTATTTTGCATAATGATTTTATCCCAATATTTTAAGGAATTATAACTTTGCCTCACCTTTATCACCTTTCTTTTCTCTTAGATAATTTAATTATATAAGATAGTATATCCCCTTTTCAATATTTTTTACTAACTTTTCAAGTTATATTTTCATTTATGAAATTATTTATTTTTCTTTTAAAATATTCCAAATTTCTTATGTTATAAGCACCTTTCAATAACAAATATTTTATTATATAATATATAATATATGAAAAGTTACAGGGGGTGTCTGGTTGTTTTTTTGTGAAATTTGCCATGAAAAAGCTGATATTCATCATATTGTTCATAGACATGAAGGTGGATTTGATATAGAAATTAATTATAAATATTTATGTGAAAAGCATCATCGTGGGAAAAATGGTCCCCATCAATGTTTAGAAACAGATATTAAATATAAATTAAAATTGCAAAATAAGCTAAAGAAATTACTTTATAAAAAATATTATAATTTTAAGGAGCTTGAACAAATTCTTAATGCACCTTATAATACTATAAAGAGAATAACTAAAAATATAAAGTTATATAAAGAAGGTTATAAAAGGGAAGATATAATTTTAAAACTTATGGGTGGTATTAACTACACTGAAGATATGTTAGATGAAATTAAAATTCAACATTTAAGTAAAGAAATTCAAAAATGATATAATTTTTATGACTTAATAAATATTGACATCTTTTTATTAAATAATTATAATAATCTTAATTAATATATTAATACGTTGAAGAGAACAGTAGGTTAAATCTTCATTTTCAGAGAGAGAATATGTAGCTGTAATTATTCTTAAATGAACTTAACTCGAAAACCATCTCTGAGTGGCTCTAATAAAGCCCGTTATTATCACGTTACGATATTTTTCAAGTGACCTAAAATATACTTTTAGGTAATTAGAGTGGAACCACGGAATTTTATACTTCGTCTCTATTTTTTTAGAGATGAAGTTTTTTTATTTTTTAATATGATTGGAGGAAAAGATGATGATTAAAATTACTTTAAAAGATGGCTCTGTAAAAGAATTTGAATCTGGAGTATCAGTTTTAGACATTGCTAAATCAATAAGTGAAGGTTTAGCTAGAAATGCTTGTTGTGGAATTATAAATGGGAAAGTGGTAGACCTTCGTACTAAGGTAAATGAAGATGTAGAACTTAGCATATGCACTGCTGATTCTCAAGAAGGAATGGATACTATAAGACATAGTATATCTCATGTTCTTGCCTCTGCTGTTAAAAGATTATTTCCAGAAGCAAAACTTGCTATTGGTCCTTCAATAGCTAATGGATTCTATTATGACTTTGATGTGGAAACTCCATTTTCAACTGCTGATTTAGAAAAACTTGAAGATGAAATGAGAAAAATCATAAAAGAAAATCCTTCTATAGAAAGATTTGAACTTCCTAAAAATGAAGCTCTTGAATTAATGAAGGATGAGCCTTATAAGGTTGACTTAATAAATGATTTACCTGAAGGAGAAGTAATTTCTTTTTATAAATTAGGTGATTTTACAGACCTTTGTGCAGGACCTCACTTAATGTCTATTAAAAATGTGAAGGCTGTTAAATTATTAAAGAGCACTGGTGCTTACTGGAAAGGAAATGAAAAGAATAAAATGCTTTCTAGAATATATGGTACAGCATTCTTAAAGAAATCAGAATTAGAAGCTCATCTTGAAGCTTTAGAAGAAGCTAAAAAGAGAGACCATAATAAATTAGGAAGAGAACTTAAAATATTTACAACTGATGAAAATGTAGGTCAAGGACTTCCTCTTCTTATGCCAAAGGGAGCTAAGCTATTCCAAATCCTTTCAAGATGGATTGAAGACCTTGAAGAAAGCAGAGGATATGTTTTAACTAAAACTCCTTATATGGCAAAAAGTGATTTATATAAAATATCTGGTCACTGGGATCACTATAAAGAAGGAATGTTTGTTTTAGGTGATGAAGAAAAAGATGATGAAGTTATGGCTTTAAGACCAATGACTTGTCCATTCCAATATACTATATATAATGCTGAACAACATAGTTATAAAGAATTACCAATAAGATATGCTGAAACTTCTACTCTATTTAGAAATGAAAACTCTGGAGAAATGCATGGTCTTATAAGAGTTAGACAATTTACTTTAGCTGATGGTCATTTAATTGTTACTCCTGAACAATTAGAAGATGAATTTAGAGGTGTTGTTGATTTAATTAAGTATGTTATGGAAACTCTTGGAATTCAAGATGACATAACTTATAGATTCTCTAAATGGGATCCAAACAACAAGAAAAAATATATTGATGAACCAGAAGCTTGGGAAAATACTCAAAATATTATGAGAAACATCTTAAATCACCTTAAAATTAACTATACTGAAGCTGATGATGAAGCAGCTTTCTATGGTCCAAAGCTTGATATTCAATTTAAGAATGTTCATGGAAAAGAAGATACAATAATAACAGTTCAAATTGACTTTGCATTAGCTGAAAGATTTGACATGACTTACATTGATAAAAATGGTGAAAAGAAACATCCTTATATAATTCACAGATCATCAATTGGATGTTATGAAAGAACTATAGCTATGCTTATAGAAAAATATGCAGGTGCATTCCCAACTTGGATGTCACCAGTTCAAGTAAAGATATTACCAATCTCTGATAAATACAATGAATATGCAAATAAAGTTGCAGCTTCATTAAGAGAAAAATCTGTAAGAGTTGAAACTGACTTTAGAGCTGAAAAGATTGGTTATAAAATAAGAGAAGCGAGACTTGAAAGAACTCCTTACATCTTAGTTGTAGGAGAACAAGAAGCTGAAAACAACACTGTTGCTGTAAGAAGCAGAAAAAATGGTGATGAAGGAAGCATAGCTCTTGAAGATTTTGAAAATAGAATTTTATTAGAAATAGCTAAAAAAGAAAAATAATTTTCTTTACAACATTAAAGCCTATAAAAATATTAGTATCCTTATATTATTTTTAAGGATACTAATATTTTTTATAAATAAAATTAATTTATAAAATCTAAACTAAAAAATAACACACTTTTATTGTTCATTTATTTCCACTTTTACACTATTTTTTATTATTAACGCACTTACTGTACTGCCTGATGTAAGTAATATGAACTTTATCCTCGCTATGTAATCATTACCAATATCAACAAAAAAATCAATATACCATAATATTAACCACAGAATTAGAATCAATAATAATGCTACAATTCTTTTCAAGATATCATCTCCCTTAACTTATTTTTACAATAATCCCTTTCTGTTATATTATCGTATATTTTTTCAAAAAATTCAATATTTTTTTAATTTTATATATTTATAAAAAATGTGAATTATTCTTTTGAATTCATTCAAATTAACAATCCACATTTTCTAAATAAAAAGTATTTATCTAAGCTTTTTTATTTATATATTTGATAATCCTAATTTTATATCTTTTATTATATCATCTATATTTTCAAGCCCTACAGATATTCTTATTAATCCTGGTGTTATTCCTGCAGCCACTAATTGTTCATCAGTAAGTTGTCTATGAGTTGAACTTGCTGGATGAAGAACACAAGTACGAATATCTGCCACATGAACAACATTTGATGCTAATTTTAAACTATCCATAAATTTAGCTGCAACTTCACGTCCTCCTTTTACAGAGAATGAAATTACTCCACTACATCCATTTGGTAAATACTTTTTTGCTAAATCTTGATACTTATTTCCTTGTAATGTTGGATAGTTTACAAATTCTATTTTATCACTATTATTTAAAAATTCTGCTATTTTTTCTGCATTTCTACAATGCTTTTCTATTCTTACTGGTAATGTTTCAAGTCCTAGATTTAAAAGGAAAGCATCTTGTGCTGATGGATATGCTCCTAAATCTCTCATTAATTGAACTCTTGCTTTTACTATGTAAGCTGACTTTCCAAATTGTTTTGTATATACTACTCCATGATAAGATTCATCAGGCTCTGTAAATTCAGGAAATTTTCCATTTGTCCAATCAAAATTTCCACTATCAACGATAACACCACCTAGTTGAACAGCATGACCATCCATATACTTAGTTGTTGAATGAATTACTATATCTGCTCCATGTTCTATTGGTCTACAAAGTACTGGAGTGGCAAAAGTATTATCAACTATAAGAGGTACATTATTTTTATGAGCTATCTTAGCAAATTTTTCTATGTCAAATATACTTATTGCTGGATTTGCTATTGTTTCTCCAAATACCACTTTTGTATTTTCTTTAAATGCCTTTTGTATTTCTTCTTCTGAAGCATCTGCATCTACAAAAGTACATTCAATTCCAAATTTCTTAAGAGTTACAGCAAAAAGGTTTATTGTTCCACCATATATAGTAGCTGCACTAACTATATGGTCTCCTGCTTTTAAAATGTTCATTATACTTATAAGTGAGGCTGCTTGTCCTGATGTTGTACAAAGTGCTCCTATTCCTCCTTCTAATGAAGCAATCTTCTCTTCTACAGCTCCAACAGTTGGATTTGCTATTCTAGAATAAAAATAACCATTAGAAGAAAGATCAAATAATTTTCCCACTTCATCTGTTGAATTATATTTATAAGTTGTGCTTTGATATATTGGTAATGCTCTAGGTTCTCCATTTCCTGGATGATATCCTTCATGAAGACATTTAGTTTCTATTTTCATTTTTATCCTCCTATAAATTCATTTTTTGTTTAACAATACCATTATATGTATTAAATTCTTCATAATCAAGCTTTAACAACATTTTATACTCATAGTTTCAGTTATAATATAATCTGCTTTTATATCATGTTCCTCCGCTGGTACATTTTCTAAAAGTTGAAAATCGTATATTAAAGCTACTTTGATTATTTTTTTATCTATATTTTCTAAATATCTATCATAATATCCACCACCATAGCCTATTCTTTTTCCAACAAGGTCAAAAGCTACTCCAGGTAAAATTATTAAATCTAAATTATTTTTACAAAATTCTTCTTTACTATCATCTGGTTCTAAAATTCCATACTTATTTTCTTTTAGTCCTTCTAATGAAGTAATTTCAACAGCTTCCATCTTTTTAGTTTTTATATCTGTTCTAGGAATAAAAATATGTTTTCCTTCATTAATAAATTCTTGAATGTAAGACATAGTATCTATCTCACTTCCAAAACCTAAATATATAAAAATATTTTTGCTTTTTTTATAATATTCACTTTCCTTTAGTTTTAAAATTATATTCTTATCCATTATTTCTTTTGCTTCTTTTAATATATTATCTCTTTTAGAAATCATATTTTTTCTTATTTCTTTTTTATCCATAAGTTTAATCACCACTTTATATACTTTTTACCTTATAATATCACATTATTTAATTTAAAATCCTACTATAAATGAATATATTTTTTATTAATTCATTGTGTTCTTAATAATTACATATAAATTTATTTGTTTTACTTGTATATTTATTATATAATATGTATATTATTAATATAAATCTATTTTTGTGAGGTGAATATTTTTGTACGAACATTTTAAATCTGATAAACATATTTTTAATAATGATATATCTTTTTTAATAAAATTAAGAGATAAACCAGGAATTATTTATATGACAAAAGAAAAGCATAAAGAAGAATTAGCTGAAGAAATATCTATAGAAAATAAAAAAATTGATTTATTAATATGGAATGCAATGTATACTAAAGAAATAGTTGCAAATGGAATTGCAACAAAATATCTTCATCCAATTTACAATAAATTTTATGATACAATTCCAACTTTAAATTCACTAGAAAGTCTTCAAGATTTAGAACTTAAAATGGTAGATACTTATATGAATCTTGTTATAAATGATGTTGAAGTTACTCAAAACCATGTTATAAACAGAATTTTAAAGCATCTTCACTTAAATATAGAAAGCCACATATCCCTAGAACAACTTGCTTCAGAGGTTAATCTTTCTCCTGGTTATATATCAGATTGCTTTAAAAAAGAAATGGGCATAACTGTTATGAATTATGCTAAAAAAATAAGAATAGATAGAGCTAAGGTTCTTCTTTTAACAACTAATGAAAGTATTTTAGATATAGGTCTTACTTTAGGATTTCATGACCAAAGCCATTTTTATAAAACCTTTAAAAAATTTACAGGAATGTCTCCTTCTCAATACAGAAATACAAATTATAAATAAAAATAAAGTTATCAAATAAGAAGTATTATATTTCTTATAAGATAACTTTATCTTTTATTTGGTGTTTTTCACTATTAATGATTCTTTTATAGTATTTCCTAATTAAATTATTTTATTCTGAAAATAAAGTAGTTGATAAGTAACGTTCTCCTGTGTCTGGTAATAATACTACTATTGTCTTTCCTTTATTTTCTGGTCTCTTTGCTAATTCAGTTGCTGCAAATGTTGCTGCTCCTGATGATATTCCTACTAAAAATCCTTCTTTTCTAGCAATTTCTCTTGAAGTTTTAAATGCATCTTCATTTTCAACTTTTATTACTTCATCATAAATATTTGTATTTAAAGTTTCTGGTACAAATCCTGCTCCAATTCCTTGAATTTTGTGGCTACCGGCTCTTCCTTCAGATAATACTGGTGAACTTGCTGGTTCTACTGCTACAACTTTTACATTTGGATTTTTTGATTTTAAGTATTCACCAACTCCTGTAACTGTTCCACCAGTTCCAACTCCTGCAACAAAAATATCAACATTTCCATCTGTATCTTCCCATATTTCAGGTCCTGTTGTTCTCTTATGAGTTTCTGGATTAGCTGAGTTTGTAAATTGTGATGGTATAAATGAATTTTCAATAGTCTTTGCAAGTTCACTTGCCTTTTCTATTGCTCCCTTCATTCCATTAGCTCCTTCTGTAAGAACTATTTCAGCTCCATAAGCTTTTATTAAATTACGTCTTTCAACACTCATTGTTTCTGGCATAACTATTATTACTCTATATCCTTTTGATGTTCCCACTGAAGCTATTCCAATACCAGTATTTCCACTTGTTGGTTCTATTATTACTGAACCTTCTTTTAATAATCCTTTTCCTTCTGCATCTTCTATCATAGATTTTGCTATTCTATCTTTTACACTTCCTGCTGGATTAAAGTATTCTAACTTAGCTAATATTTTTGCATTTAAGTTCTTAGATGCATCATAATTTTTTAATTCTAATAATGGTGTTCCTCCTATTAATTCTGTTATATTTGTGTATATTTTTGACATATTAATCATCCTCCATACTTTCTCTATTAATTATTCATTTTTATCCGTCAAATAAAACATATATGTTTACTATGCTATTAGTATATGCCTATTTTTTTATTTTGTCAATACTTTTTGTAAAAACATATATAAATAATATGTTTTATTTATATGATTTATTAATATTTTTCCTATAAATTAATTTAAATATACAAAAAATCAGGTTTTTGTTATAAATAAAATATAAAAAACATTAAAATAAATATAACTTAAAAAAGTGTTACAAAAAGAAATTCAAATAAATCATTCTTTTTATAACACTTTATAATAATTTTTATATAAAATCTGAATGGAAAGCAAGGCTTCTATATTTATCTATTACAACCCATTTACGTAAGAAGTCATCTATCTTCTTTCTTCCCTCTTCTTTTGCTTCTTCATGCTCATATAAGAACTTTCTTAAATCTTCTTCTGAATTAATTTTAAGACCAAATCCTCTTCCATTAACTACAGGAACCTTATTATAGTTATATTCATCTAATTTTATAATTTCTGAAACTTTTCCATCTCTTATTTTTACTGCTACTTTATCTCTTATAACTAAAATATCTAATGTTTCTGGATATTCAAAACTATCTCCCTTTAATGGTACTTCATCTCCAACAGTATATATTGCTTTATTTTTTATTTCTTTTTCAAGAGAATATTTAGAAACCTCATAATAGAATTCTTCAAAAACATCTCCTCTAGCAGCTAAATCATTGTATTTAAATCCATTTTGTAATTCAAGTTCCTTTGTTCCTTCATTTGCAATTATTATTCCACCACCTGCAACATCATATCCATCAACTAAAACAAATCTTCCTGTTGCATGACTTTCTGCAAATGTATCAAAAGCAAGTGGTTCATTTGTTTGTATTATAACTTCTGCTACATCATTTAAAACAACTTTATCATTTTTCTTATCACTATCTAAGCTTGAAGCATCTATTACTCTTACTATTTCTTTTATTTCTGCCTCTGCTTCTGCTGTAGTTAGCTTTAACTTATATTTCTTTCCCTTTGTAAGTTCATTTTTACCCATCCAGAATATATTTGCTCTAAAGCTATTTGAAACTTCAGGAGCTTCTTCATTATCAAGAGTAATAATTTCTCCTCTTTTATTAAAGAATTCATCTTCAACAGTTATTCCTACTGATTCTCCTGCATATACAGTATCTTTTTTATCTTTTTCTACCCAATATTCAATAGATTTAACCTTAGTTTTCTTTCCTTCTGGATATATTGTTATATTATCTCCAACTTTTAATTTTCCACTTTCAATTCTTCCTGCAATAATTCTTCTATCATCAAACTTATATACATCTTGAATAGGGAATCTTAAAGCTTTATCTTCTATTCCACGTTCTTTTTCTATTGAATCTATTGAGTCTATAAGAGTCTTTCCATCATACCAAGGAAGTTTATCTGATTTTGTTAAAATATTTTCTCCAAAGAATGCTGACACAGGAATATAACTTAAAGGATAAACATTAAGGTCTCCTAAAAACTTATTCATATCTCTTTTTACATTTTCAAAAACTTCTTGTGAATAATCTACTAAGTCCATTTTATTAACAATAACATGTACCTTTTTAATTCCTAAAAGAGAAAGTATGTAAGCATGTCTTTTTGATTGTTCTTGAACCCCTTGTTTTGCATCTACTATAAGAAGTGCAGCTTCAGCATCAGCTGCTCCTGAAATCATGTTCTTTAAAAATTCTTTATGTCCTGGTGCATCTATTATTACATAATCTCTTTTTTCTGTTGCAAATTGAATTTGTGTTGTATCAATAGTTATACCTTGTTCTTGTTCTTCTTCAAAAGCATCTAAAAGATAAGCATACTCAAAAGGCTTTCCTGTTTCTTTAGCTATTCTTTTTACCTTTTCTATTGCTCCTTCTGGAAGAGAATGTGTATCATAAAGAAGTTTTCCTATTACTGTTGATTTTCCATGGTCAACATGCCCTACTACTACTATTTTTAAAGTATCTTTATTTATATTATCAATCATAACTTTCCTCCATATCATCTGTGTTTTTAATTTAAGATTTTTTCTAAGATGGATTTTCTTACATATATCCATCCTTTCTTAATTTTTGCATAGCATATGAATCTTCTTGATCTTGAGCTCTTCCTGCACGTTCACCAGTAGTTGTATGCTTTAATTCTTCTATTATTTCATCTAAAGTACTTGCATTTGATTTTATTTTTCCAGTACATGGAGCACAGCCTAAACTTCTATATCTTTCTCCATTTTTAGCAAAATATAAATCTATTATAGGAATATTTTCTCTCTTTATGTATTCCCATATATCTAATTCACTCCATTGTAATAATGGATGTACCCTTATATGGTTTCCTTTAGGGAAATCTGTCTTAAATTGATCCCATAATTCTGGTGGTTGATTTGAATAATCCCATTCATAGTCTTTATTTCTTTCACTAAATACTCTTTCTTTAGAACGTGAACCTTCTTCATCACGTCTTACTCCAACTATAAGACCATCAAAACCATACTTTTTAACAACTTGTTGTAATCCTTCAGTTTTTAATGCCTTACAGCATACAAGTCTTCCACTTTCAGGTCCTATTCCCTTATCTATTGCTTCTTGATTAGTGTGCACTATTAAATCTAAGTTTAATTCCTTAGCCACTCTATCTCTATATTCAATCATTTCTGGTATTTTGTGAGTTGTATCTACATGAATAAATGGAAATGGGCAATGACCATAAAAGGCTTTCTTTGCTAGCCATAGTAATACTGTTGAGTCCTTACCTATTGACCATAACATTCCTAATTTACCAAGCTTTTTATAAGCTTCTCTTATTATAAATATACTTTCTGCTTCTAATCTGTCTAAATGATCCATTCTTAATTCCTCCTAATATGCATTTGCATTATTTCTATTTACTTCTATTGTTACTTTTTCACCATTTGTTTTTTCTATATTCCAATATGTAATATCACCTTTTGTTTCAGTTGTAAGAGTTCCTCCTTTTCCTCCCATATCTGCTCCAAGGTAATATTTAATTGCATTAACTTTACATTCCTTTATACAAGAAGCACAACCCCAACAATGCTGTGGATTTTTTATAAATGCTTTATTTTTTTCATCTATTTTAATTAAATTACCAGGACAAACCTCTTTGCATTTTCTACATCCAACACATTGGTCTTTATTAATTATTACGCTCATAAGTATCCCCTCCTGTTATTAAATCTCTAAATATTATTTCTATATTTCCATTGTTTAATTTGGAGTTTACATACTTTAGATAGTCATTACTTTTATTTGGATAATCTAAGTTTTCTGCAAAGCTATGCCATCTTGTTTCTTTTCTTGCTCTAAGATGAGCTATTACTGCTTTACATACTATTAATCTTTCTTTAAGTTCATATATTTCAACTAGTTCATCTATATCCTTTGCTTTTAAATTTTCACTTAAATTTATAATTGCATCAATTTTATCATCTGCTAAATTTAATTGTTTTTCATTAAATTGATAATTAGAACTTATTCCTCCTGCATACTTGTCCATAACAGTTTGCATTCCCTCTTCTAGTTCATCTACTTTATATAAACTTTCTTTATTGTTTAAATAACTCTTTACTTCATTAAATTTTTCTTCTATTTTATTTTTATCTAGGTTTGGCAACTCTTTATTTTCAACATATTTTATTGAAGATTCAGCTGAAATTTCACCTTCAACTAAAGCCCCTGTAACATATTTTTGTGGGCATCCTCCAGCTACATCTCCAGCTGCATAAAGACCATCTATTGTTGTCTTTCTATTTACATCTACCCAATATCCACTAGCTGTATGGCCTCCAACTATATATGGTTCTGTTCCTTCAATTTCTACATTTTCTTTATCTGGCCCTTTTCCACTTTCTATCCACTTTAAAGTTTGGCTTGGTGCCATATTTAAATATGCTTTTAATAAATCTAACTCAGCCTTTTCTCCAATACCTTCTGTTTTTAAGTAACATGGGCCTCTTCCTTCTAGGTTTTCTCTTACTGTTCCATAAAGTCTTTCTGAGGTAGTATTTCCATAAATACTTCCATATTCTTCTCCCTTAGAATTAATTTGAGGTGCCCATACTCCTTGAGCTATTGTACCAGTTGGTGCTATTGTATCTTTACACCTTAGTGCAATAAATCTCATTTCAAAGGTTGTCATTTCTGCTCCTGCCTTTAATCCCATTGCAAAACCTGCTCCTGTATTAAATGGACAATACCACATTTTATGTTGGGAAAAACCTGGATTATTAGGTTTATAAAGTCCTGCTGCTCCTCCTGTTGCACATATTACACTTTTTGCACTAATTACATAAAATATTTCTTCTTCTGTAGATATTCCATATGCACCTTTTATTTCATTGTTTTCAACTATATAATCAATAACATTTATATGATTTTTTACTGTTACATTTTTTGATTTATAAACTTCCTCTGCAAGAATTGGTTTTATGTTTTCTCCATTAATTTTTATATTTCTATTTCCTCTTGTAACATAATTTCCATTTTCATCTTTTAATATAACTAGTCCTAAATCTTCTAATTTTTTTGTTACAGAATTTAATCTTTCACTCATTGTTAAAAGTAAATCTTCTCTAACTATATTTTCAGCATCTTTTTTTGCATAATCTACATAATCTTGAGGTTTCTTTCCATCTACTATATAGGCATTTAATGCATTAACTCCAGCTGCTAAACATCCACTTCTTTTTATATTTGCCTTTTCTAAAATTAGAACTTTGTTATTAGATTGTTTTGATATTGTAATTGCAGCAAAGCATCCTGCTGCTCCTCCCCCTATTATTAAAATATCCGTTGATAACTTTTCAATTTTCATATAATCACCTATCCATATATATTTACTATGTCTTAATTTGAAGTTTTTAAATATAAATTGGCATTGGATCTACCTTTAATTTATTTTCTAGTGTTTTAGTCTCTTTATTATTATAAACATATATTCTATGAATTAAAACTAGTACCTCATCCCCTTCTTTTAAAGGTTCATCTTCTAATGTTCTATAGCCTATTAATTTATTTTCTCCAACTTGAACTTCTATTTGAATGTTATTTCCTCTAAAGGAAACTGAAGTTATTATTCCTGTTTCAGCAGCTGATGGCACTGATATTTCATCCCTATTTTTTCCTATTTGTATAAATTCAGGTCTTACTACTGCCTTAGAGTCATCTCCTATATCATCAAAGCCTTTAAGGGCTGAGTAATTATCTATTATAGTTGATTCTCCAATAAATTGTGCAACAAAAGGAGTTTTAGGATTTTTATAAATTTCTATTGGACTTCCCTTTTGTTCTATTCTTCCTCTATTTGTAACTATTATTTCATCAGCAACTTCTACTGCTTCTTCTTGGTCATGAGTTACAAATATACTTGTTATTCCAAGTTTTTCTACCATTTCTTTAAGCCATAATCTTAATTCTTTCCTTACCTTTGCATCTATTGCTGCAAAGGGCTCATCTAATAATAATAATTTTGGATTTGGAGCTAATGCCCTAGCAAAAGCTACTCTTTGTCTTTGTCCTCCTGATAATTGATGAGGATATCTTTTTTCAAATCCCTTTAATCCAACTAATTCTATAAGTTCTTGTACTCTAGTTTTTATAAACTTCTTGTCTTTTTTTTGTACTTGAAGACCAAAAGCTATATTATCAAATACAGTCATATGTCTAAATAATGCATAATTTTGAAATACAAAGCCTATTCCTCTTTTTCCTGCTGGTATATCATTTACTCTTGTACCACCTATAATAATGTCTCCACTATCTGGTGTTTCAAGACCTGCTATCATTCTTAAAATTGTTGTTTTTCCACTTCCACTAGGTCCTAAAAGTCCTATAAGCTTTCCTTCTTCTATACTGAAATTAACATTATTTGATGCTTTAAAATCTTTGAAGGATTTATTTATATTCTTAAGTTCAACATACATAGCTTAAGCCTCCTTTTTTCCTTTCCATTCTACAATATTTCTTAAAATCAATATAATAACTGCTATAATAACTAAGATTGATGCTACTGCAAAAGCTGCTGAAAATTGATATTCATTATATAATATTTCTATATGTAATGGTAATGTATTAGTCTTTCCTCTTATATGTCCTGATACAACTGATACAGCTCCAAACTCACCCATTGCTCTTGCACTACATAATATTATTCCATATAAAAGTGCCCATTTTATATTTGGTAATGTTACCTTTCTAAATATTGTAAAACCACTTGCTCCCATTATTGCAGCAGCTTCTTCTTCATCCTTTCCTTGAGAGTTCATTAATGGTATTAATTCTCTAACTATAAATGGGAAGGTTACAAATACTGTTGCTAAAATTATTCCTGGAACAGCAAATACAATTTTTATATTATTATTTGATAAAAAGTTTTCTAAAAGACTTCCTCTTCCAAAGGTAAGTATAAATACTAAGCCTGCAATAACTGGTGATATTGCAAAGGGAAGGTCTATTAAAGATGTTAAAACATTCTTTCCTTTAAAGCTAAACTTTGTAATTGCCCAAGAGGCAAATAAGCCAAATATGGTATTTAAAACTGTTGCTATAACTGTTGCTATAAGTGTTAATTTTAAAGCTTCTAAAGTATATGTATCTGTTATAGCTGCTAAGTATATACTCCATCCTTTTTTAAGGGCTTCTGAAATTATAACTATTAATGGGAATATTAACATTAAAACTAAAAACAATACACTTATTCCTATTAAGAGCCATTTTGTTATTTTACTTTTCATGTTAATCACTCCCTTGTAAATTTATTTGTATGAACTTGAATTAAGTTTATTGAAAAAAGTATTACAAATGATAATAAAAGCATTACTAAAGCAATTGCAGTTGCTCCTGCATAATCATATTGTTCAAGCTTACTCATTATAAGAAGAGGTGCTATTTCTGTTTTCATAGGCATATTTCCTGCTATAAACACAACACTACCATATTCACCTATTCCTCTTGCAAAAGCTAAACCAAAACCTGTTAAAAGAGGTGAAAGTAATTCTGGGAAAATTACCTTAAAGAAAGTTCTTAATCTTCCTGCTCCAAGCATTTCAGCTGCTTCTTCATATTGACCATCTAACTCTTCTAAAACCGGTTGAATATTTCTAACTACAAAAGGAATTCCTATAAATATTAATGCTATTGTAATTCCAAACTTAGAAAATGAAGATTCAATTCCTAACTTGTATAATTTAGAACCTATCCACCCATTTTTTGAATACAGAGCTGTTAATGAAATACCAGCAACTGCTGTTGGTAGAGCAAATGGAAGGTCTATAATTCCATCTAAAAGTCTTTTAAAAGGAAATTTATATCTTACAAGAACCCAAGATAATATAAGTCCAAAAACACTATTTATCAAAGCCGCCACTAAAGAACATTGAAGACTTACTTTAAATCCTGATAAAACTCTTGAGTCTGTTACTGTATCAATAATTCCACTTAATCCAATACTTGAGCTTTTAACAACTACACTTACTAAAGGAATTAAAACTATTAATCCTAAGTAAAGAAGTGTAATTCCCATAGATAACCCAAATCCTGGGATAACTCTTTCTTTTCTTTTCATTACTTTCACCTCATTTGTAATTTATTAATTTGAAGGAACATATATTTGATCAAATATTCCACCATCTGCAAAATGTTTCTTTTGAGCTTCTCTCCATCCTCCAAAAACATCATCTATTGTTACTAAATTTACATCTTTGAAAGTATCTTTATATTCTTCTGCAATTTTTTCATTTCTTGGTCTATAATAGTTTTTTGTAGCAATTCTTTGGCCTTCATCTGAATAAAGATATTCTAAATAAGCTTTCGCTACCTCTGTTGTCCCTTTCTTTTCTGCCACCTTATCAACTATTGCAACTGGTGGTTCTGCTAAAATACTTATAGATGGTACCACTATTTCAAATTCATCTTTTCCAAATTCATCAAGAGTTAGATAAGCTTCATTTTCCCAAGCTATAAGTACATCTCCTATTCCTCTTTCAACAAAACTTGTAGTTGCACCTCTTGCACCTGAATCTAAAACCTCAACATTTTTATATATTTTTCCTACAAAGTCTTTAACCTTTTCCTCATCATTATTAAACTTATTTAAGCCATATGCCCAAGCAGCTAAATAGTTCCATCTTGCACCACCTGAAGTTTTTGGATTTGGAGTTACTATTGAAACATCCTTTTTCACTAAATCATCCCAATCTTTTATGTTTTTAGGATTTCCTTTTCTAACCAAAAACGCTATTGTTGATGTATAAGGTGAACTATTATCTTCAAATTCACTTTGCCAATCTTCATCTATTAAGCCAGAATCTGCTATTGCATCAATATCATAAGCTAATGCTAAAGTAACAACATCAGCCTCTAATCCTTCTATTACTGAACGGCCTTGTTTTCCAGAACCTCCATGAGATTGGTTAATAGTTACCTCTTCACCTGTTTTATCTTTCCAATACTTAGCAAAACTTTTGTTAAAATCTGTGTATAATTCTCTTGTTGGATCATAGGAAACATTTAGAAGTTCTACTGTTTTTTTATTAGTTGTATTTGAAGCACTATTTACACTATTTACACTACTTCCGCAACCTGCTAGCATTCCCATAAGTAAAGTGCCTCCTAATAAAATGCTTAGTATTTTTTTCTTCATTTTTCTTCCCCCTTTTTGTTTTAATTCATACTTTTCATATATGTTTTCAATGACTAAATTATAATATCATTTTATTCCAATGTCAATAATTTTAGGTAAATTTTTTATAAAAAATATATGATTAGTATATTTTTATTAAAGATTATGATAAAAACTATTCTTTCACCATATTTTATATCTTTTAACTATTGACAAAACTTAGATTTCATATAGTATAATAATTACATATATGTATTATATGAAAGTGAGGTGTAAAAATGAAAATTTCTTCAAAAGCCAGATATGGTCTTGCATCAATGATATATATAGCTAAAAACTGTTCTTATAATGAATGTATTACAATTATTAATATTTCTAACTCATTAAAAATATCAAAAATATATCTTGAACAAGTTTTTTCTCTTTTAAAAAGAGCAAATCTTGTAATTTCTATAAAAGGTGCTCAGGGTGGTTATCAACTTGCAAGATCAATAGATAGTATAACTGCAAAAGATATTATAGGCGCTATTGAACTAAGCCTATTTGACAAAACAGATGCTACAGTATTAAGTTCTTCAGAAGCAATAGAACATGCAATGGAAAACTTAGTTTGGAATAAACTAGATGAAGATATATCTAAAAGATTATCCTCTATAACTCTACGTGATTTAGTGGAAGAAACTGATAAATTTAACAATCCTATGAATACTATGTTCTATATATAAACAAAAAAGTTGTTGTATTAAGAATTAATTTTTTAATACAACAACTTTTTTATTTTATAAAAAAATATACAATTTTTAAATTTAATTATGTTCATTAAAATCTTAAGTTCATTATTTTATGAAGCAGCCACTTGAAGCCTGTCCACTAAAGCAGATGAATAACATAATGAACCTAATATTTTTTTATTGTAATTTATTTTTAAATTAAAAATGAAAATCTAACTTTCCTTTTCTATTTTGTAATGGAAGTTTAAAATCTAAAAAGTCTATTCCTGCTGGGGTTGTTTTATCAGCAATTATATGTAATATATATCCTAAAATAAATCCAACTGCTAATCTATTTTCAAAAGCAAAATAAGCTGTTATGCAAAAAAGACTTGTGCCAAACCACTTATGTGTAAATTGTCTATGAGGTGACATTTTTCCAAGTGTTGTAAGAACACATAAAAACATAAGTGCAACTCCACTTTTTATATAAGTTCTTGCTATAATAAAAAATAAAACTACTATTTTATCAAATAGATTTTTCACTCCCGTAAAATTCATAGCTCCATTTATTATACTATTATTTGATAGGTATTTTTGGTATATTACAAAAACTAAAAATGCCCAAAATACCATTGTGACCACTCTAGTAAACTGTTGAGATGCTTTTGATTTTTTAGAATCAATATCAACAATTAATGAGCCTACTAAAGCCCCAATAACAAAAAGTAAAACTGTTAAAATATTTACAGCACCTGTCTTTCCTACAGTAAAGCCCATTCCTAGTATTATTGCTGATACTATTCCTATACAGCTATGTTGTTTTCCACTCATTTTTATCCCCTTTCTAGCTCTTCTTTATTTTCTATTTTATTATAAACTAAAATATTTTAAATACAATATTTTATATTTTTAAATTTATCTTTGTTAAATCTAAAAATTAGTATTAAAATTATAAAGTAAGAAAATTTTACTCCTTATATATTTTAACAAAAATAAGGCATACTAAAAATAAAAAATGAGGTGATTAACTTGAAATATAAATTAACAACCTTTCAACTAGGAACATTATTAAAAAAGATAAGTAATACTAATACATTAAATGTAATGTGTAAACTTAATTTAAGTGGTGGATGGATTACTTTAAATGGGAAGGCAGATATTCTAGAAATTCCTAAAGATAATAGAATTATTGCTGGAAATAACTTTATAAACGTAGAGGTTTTAGATAAAAATGATAATGGTACTGTTATTAAAATTATTGGAGCAAAAAATTCAAAATTCACAATAGATACAGCTCCTACAAAATTTAAAGAAATAAAAGCTAATTCTTTAAACTTAGATATTATTAAAGAAAGTGATTGTGAATGTAAATTAAGAATTGATGAAAGTGTAATTTTTACTATAAATAATAGTGCTAGTGAAATTGAAAAATTAATTTCTTCAATTTTTTAAGTTTAGCAACTTATCCACATATAAAAAAATCTTAAGTTTCTTATATTATTTAGCTATTTTGCTTAATAAAATAATTAACTTAAGATTTTAATAAATATACTTAGTATAAAGTTTTTATATATTTAAATACAAACTTTTTCTTTTTTGAAAGCTCACTATAGGTTTTATTTGCAAAGTTTTTTACAAAAGTCTTTACTATTTCACTTTCTTCTTTTGATACTTTATGATTACTAAATTCTGCTTTATCTAGAATACGTAAAATTTCATTAAATTCCTCTTCTTTAATGATTTCATTATCCTTTTTTAAATACTCTAATATGCTCTTTAAATATTTATACATATTAATTACATTTTCATTTAAATCATCAGTACTAAATAATTTATTACGTTTATTTATAATATATGAATGTCTTCCTACAATAACAACTATTAAAAATGATATTAATAAAACTAATATTAATAAATATTTAAATATTAATACATTATTTCTTTTTGCTACTTTATTTCCAGAAGAACCTTCTAAATTATTATTAGAACTTTCTTCTTTTATTTGTTCCTCTTCATTATTCTTAGTTTCTTCTTTTATATTATTTTCTTGATGTTCTTCATTATTTCTAACTTCTTCTTGATTATTTATATTGTTTGTACTCTCATTATCTGAAGTATATGAATCATCATCATAACCTGGAGTAACATCTACTACCTTCCATCCAATTTCATCTATATAAACTTCTACCCAAGCATGAGCATTACTATCTTTTACATATATCTTATCTTCTAAATTTTCATGATTTTTTACTACATATCCTTCTACATACCTTGCAGGAACTCCCCACATTCTAAGAAGTACAGTTGCTGCTGAAGCATAGTGAGAACAATAACCTTTTTTATTTTCAAATAAAAAATATTCAACAAAATCCTTACCACTAGGCAATTTTCCTGGAAATAGAGTATAACTTGTTTCATTATTTACTATTTCTTCTGCAAGATTAATTTTATCATAAACATTATAATCAGTTCTATTTCCTATATCCTCATATTCTTCTCTTACCTTTTTAAGAGTTGAATTTGGAAGTTTAGTATATACATCATATACAAATTCTCTATATTTACTTTCTTTTTCTAAATACTCTTTATTAAATTGTATATTTTCATACCCCTCCATTTCTTCTGGATAGTAATTAAATGAATAGGTTTTTTTATTTAATTTTGGTGAAACAAAACTATCATTATTAAATTTAAATATATCACTATTATCTTCATAATTTGAATTGTAAGGTGCATATATATAGTTTTTATTTGCATCTACATTTTGAATTTTTATAGTGCTTTCACTTTCTCCTTCAAAAGAAAAATATTCTTTTGCTCCTTCATAATTTAAATTTTGAGTACAAATACCTTTTAATAATTTTTTATATTTTCTATATGAAGAGGAAGAAGGGTTTCTCCAACTACGTCCTGTATATACTTCTCCTACATATCCTTTAAGATAAATATCATTATATAAGTTATTTGTTTCTAAAATTAAATCTGTTTTATTATCATATTCAATTCCATCAACTAAACCTAATCTTCCTCCACTTATTCCACCTGTTGCAGTATTTGAAAGTAAAGGAATTATTTTTTCATATTCTGCATTATTAATATATTGTGCTATTTCTCTTTTTTTATTAATAAGTTTTTTACTATTTAAGTATTTTTCCTTTGGATAAATAATAAATACAAGGGAAAATATTAAAAAACTAATTATAGCTAAAATCATTCCACCTTTTACATTAATATTTTTTCTTACTTTTCCATTAACATAAAAATACTTCTTTTTCCTTTTGTTATACTTAAACTCACTTTTATTTTTTAATGAAACCTTAAACATTGAAAAAGATAAAGCTACTATCCAACAAATAATAAGCATTAAAAATGGAAGTATGTCTGGCATAATGGCAAAAAATACTCCAAATTCTAAACAAGGTAATGTTGCTATTAATAGTAAAATAAAATTATTTCTATATATTATTGAATAAGAAACTACTTCAATTATTATAAATGCAATAAACATTAAGGCTATAGACATAGATGTTTGAACAGAAACATTAATATTTTCACTAGCTAACGAATAAACATCAAGTAATATTCCACCTGTAACAGAACTTAACTTATCATTTACCTTAGCAAATATATTAATAACACCATAAATAACTATGTCATTAAATAAAAAATATAAAATAATGTAAATTATATTTATTCCTAAAAGCATTGCATTTCTTCTTTTTTCCATGGAAAATGTTAAAGAAAATATCGTTATAAGTAATATTATAAAAACACTAAGGGTAAGATTTGAAACTTCTAAATCAAAGCTTGTAATAAAAGAAAATATAGCTCCATACACCCCAAAAAAGCACATAATAATTAAAAAAACTTTTAAATACCAATTTTCATAATAAGATGATGATGATAAATGTAAATCCTTATTTAAAATAATTTCTTTTTCTGTTTTATTATTTTTTTTCATATTATTCCCCTCACATCACCAAATTTTCTAAACTCTCTTTTAAATTATTTATATCAATAACCTTTAAATTACTTAAATTTACCTCACTTTTATCCTTTAAATAAAGAATATCCATATTTTCATTTTCTTCAAGATAAGAAATATTTTCTTTAGGTATATTAGAAGTTACATAAAACTTTTTAAAATATTTTTCACCATTACTTTCAATATCATAATGTTTTAGAGCTAGAAGTTCTTCTTCATATGTTGTTAATGATAATAATTCGCAAGCTACTTTTAATATATCTTCTTTTGAACTTATAATTACCTTATTAAAATAATCTTTGCCTTTATCATGCCAACATATATAGTGAATATAATTATATGATAAAAGCATATAAGATAAAGATATAGTTGTTTCTACAATTCCTTGAATTATATTAATATTATTTTTATTTTCACAAAACTCTACTATTATTATTGAACTATTTGATATAGGCTGACTATATTCTTTTATCATAATATTATTAACTTTACTGCTTAGTTTCCAATGAATTCTTTGTATTTTATCTCCTTCTACATATTCTCTTATATTAAATACCTCTGAAGGGTCATCCCCTGATTTATCCTTAGAAAAACTTTCTCCATCTAATGAATTTACATCTAAAATTTTATTAAAAAGACTTAAATTATATATATTAGGAAGTATAATTATTTCTTTAGATTTATTTAATTTCTTCTTTACTGAAGAAATTGTTAAATAATCATATATTTTTAAGCTTTCAGCCTGAATTATTAATTTTCCACAATATTTAGATTTAATTTTAAAGGTTATACTTTCTCCTTCTTTAGAATTAATAGGGAAATTTATATATTCTATTTCTTTATTATTTGAAAATTTATTATAACAACTTAACTTTAATTCTCCATTTAAAACTGGAAAAATAGAATTATTTTTTATAACTATTTTCACACTTATTTCTTTATCTTTACTTTCTAACACATCACTACTTTCAATATTTAAATTAATATTTTTCTTTATAATTCTTATAATAATATTTAACACTATTGGCAATAATAAAACTGTTATAAATATTGCTAAAGGAAAATAATCTGAATATAAAATAGTAAATAAAAGAGTTCCTATAACTATAAAAAAATATATTATTTTTGTTTTTAACATATCTCCTCCTAATTACTTAGTTCCTGGTACACTAACACTATTTAAAATGTCTAAAAGTATTTTTTCCTCTGAAGTATTGCTTATCCTAGCTTTAGTATTTAATATAATTCTATGAATTGTAACATCTTTAAAAATTTCTTGTATATCTTCTGGAACTACATAATCTCTATTTTTTAGAAAAGCTGTGGCTTTTGCTAGTTTTGTTAATGCAACACTTCCTCTTGGACTTACTCCTAAATCTATTAAAGGATGATTTCTAGTTTTTGATATTAAAGTTACTATATATTCATATATTTTTTCATGTATATAAATATTTTCAACTAAATCTTGCATAACTAAAATATCTTCTTTTGTTACAACAGTATTTATTTCATCAAGAGGAACTTTTTTTTGCTTTCCTTTTAAAATTTCTATTTCACTTTCCATATCAGGATAACCCATAGTAAGCTTAATCATAAATCTATCTAATTGAGATTCTGGAAGCATTTGAGTTCCTATAGAACCAACTGGATTTTGTGTTGCTATAACAATAAAAGGTTTAGAAACTTTTCTTGTTATACCATCAATAGTTACCTTTCCTTCTTCCATTACTTCTAATAAAGCAGATTGAGTTTTAGCAGATGTTCTGTTTATTTCGTCAGCTAAAAATAAATTACACATTATAGCTCCTTGTTTATATTCAAATCTATCTAAATCTTTATTATAAATAGAAAAACCTAATATATCACTTGGTAATACATCTGGAGTGAATTGTAATCTTTTACAATCAAGTGACATAGCTTTTGAAAAAGCTAATGCTAAAGTAGTTTTTCCTACTCCTGGTATATCTTCTATTAAAATATTTCCTTTTGCTAATATTGTTGTTAATACTTTTTTTATTATTTTATCTTTACCTATAACTATTTTTTTAACTTCTTTAATAATATCATTTGCTTTATTTATGTATTCCTGCATATTTTCTACTCCCTTTACATGAACTTTTACATTTATATAATATCATATTTACACTAAGTAAAGATATTTTTATAAAAATTGTAACATTTAATTAAATTTTTTAATATTTAGTTACCTTTTGCTTTATTTATTTTCTTCTGCTCTTATTTATAAAAAATATTATTACTAATAGTATTGAAACTAACTCAATTATTAAAATAAAATCTCCTTTTTCTGAAATAGCTTCACTACTTCTATTAGCAGAACTATTGTTATTTGTTTCACTTTCATTTAAAGCTTCTTTTTGCTTGTCTATAATATCTTGAGCTACTATTTTTCCTTCTGTATTTCTTGCAATAACTTTTATAGTATAATTTTCTGCATTTTCTTCATCACTATATTCAAAGGAATCTATTGCATAATTTTGAACTATCATATAACTTTCGCCTTTATTTATTTTTCTCACACAATTATCAGATAAGGTTTCAGCTCCTATTAAAGCTTCTTTATTATTTCCACTATTATCAATAGACACTATTATGTATCCTTTTCCCTCTGGTACCTTTACTCCATCTACTGAAGCTGTAATAAAACCTGCATGAGGTACTGTTCCTTCTGCTAATACTATGGTTTTACTTTCATCTATTATATTAGTATCTTCAACTTGAGCATAAGATATTTTATACTTTGCACCTATTGAGGAAGTCATAAATGTTATTCCTTCTAATACATCATAACCATCTTTAAAATCATAAACATTTGTACATTCAATTATTTGTTTTTCTTCCTTTGTCTCATTATCTATAGAATAAATATAAGCTGTTGGACCAAATTCATCATGCTGATAAATTCTTTTTCCATCATTTATATCACATACACCACTTATATAGAAATTATCTTCTGCTTGCAATAAAGTTTTGTCTTCATAAGATATCCAAAAGTATCCACCCTCATCATTATAATTACCCCAACTATTTTTTATAAGCCAAGCTCCATTATTTTTAGGTTTATTATTATCCTTAAAATTATCTTTTGAATAATTATCATCCCATCCAACTATCAATATAGCATGTTGCTCATCTTTCACAAAAGTTTCATCATTACAATAATATTCATTCATAGTTTTGCCTGAAAAAATGTTGTTACTTCTATATGATGAAACCACACCACCAGATTCTAATATTCCCTTTTTAACTTCATCCATATCATTTGGAATTTCCACTATATCAGTAACATAAAACTTAGGAGAAGCAGTATCCATATTTTCTGGAATAGTAGCATTTTCAGATGGATTATAAGGAATATCCTCTTCAAGTCTAACTCCACCAGCACTTGTTAAATAATTTTTCACCACACTAAAGCTAGCTGGATCATAGCTTTCTCTTTTAAAACCATATCCATCTCTTAATGTGGCCCACCATCTTACATGCTCTTCAGAAAAATCATATTCTCCATAGCCCTTTAATTTTAAATAACTCTCCACTGCAGCCATTCCTGCAAAACACCAACACACATTTAAATTTCCTTGATTTTTAACAGAAGTCATTAAGCCAAGTTCCCTAGGATCATACTTACTTTTATACTCTTCTCCCTTAACTTTAAATACATTAATATAAGATAAGCTTATAAAAATTATCAATAAAAAAGTTATTATTTTATATTGTCTCTTCATCTTTCTTCCTTTCATTCATTATATTGTATATTTATACATATTAGTATATCATACAACAAATATTTTTTCTCTTTTTTAGTAACTATTTCTTATTACTATTAATTCATTAATAAATTTTTATCTATTTGACATAAAAATGACATATTTATATTGTAAAATTAAGTTGTAAAGTAATTAAGCATATTATTTATCCCCTTTATAAAATCCATCTTACTCAGAAGATGGTATATAAAAAACAAGGTGCACCCCCCAATATTGCATCTTGTTTTTTGATTTTTATATATTTTTTATTAAAAAGAAACCAATGTTTATAGTATAAACATTGGCTTTTCTTAATTATTTAATAATTTCAAAGGCATCTAAAGTTATTGTAGTTCCCTTTGAAGAATTATTTTTTAATCCTGTCCACTCTACTTTTATTGTATGTGTTCCTGAAGTTAATCCTGATAATGAAAATGCTACACTTTGATCTTTAGCACTTGCACTATATAAATCTACATAATACACTTTTGAATCTATTGTTACTTTTGCTATTCCTTTATCTGATGACTTTGGTGCTATTAACTTTATTCCTGTTCCTGTAAATTTGTAAGTTGCTGTTGCTGCACTAGATACATATTTACAAGTTCCTCCACTATGTCTTGTTGAAGTTGCTACTTTCCATGTTCCAGTATATGATATTGCTGCATTGCTATCTTGTATTAAAGATTCTTCAACTTTATAAGACATTGAGGCTCTTGTTACTTTTCCATTACTATCTTTTACATCTACATATAATGTCTTATTTCCTGTTTTTCCTGCTTTCCATGTATAAGTGTTTGATGTTCCATAATCTCTTAATACTGACCAGTTTCCTGCTGCATCCTTTATTAAGAATTTATATTGTAATGTTCCTGTTCCTGTTGCTTTTGCTGTTAATTTTATTTGTGTTCCACTAGCTTGTGGTGACTTCTTATCTGCTGTAAAGCTACTTACTACTGGTGGTTTTGCTTCTGCCTTTATTGTATAAGACATTGATGCTCTTGTTACTTTTCCATTACTGTCTTTTACATCTACATATATTGTCTTATTTCCTGCTTTTCCAGTCTTCCATGTATAAGCATTTGATTTTCCATAATCTCTTAATACTGCCCAATTTCCTGATGAATCTTTTATTAAGAACTTATATTGTAATGTTCCATTTCCTGTGGCTTTTGCTGTTAATTTTATTTGTGTTCCACTTACTTGTGGTGATTTCTTATCTGCTGTAAAACTACTTACTACTGGTGGCTTTGCTTCTGCCTTTATTGTATAAGACATTGATGCTCTTGTTACTTTTCCATTACTGTCTTTTACATCTACATATATTGTCTTATTTCCTGCTTTTCCAGTCTTCCATGTATAAGCATTTGATTTTCCATAATCTCTTAATACTGCCCAATTTCCTGATGAATCTTTTATTAAGAACTTATATTGTAATGTTCCATTTCCTGTGGCTTTTGCTGTTAATTTTATTTGTGTTCCACTTACTTGTGGTGATTTCTTATCTGCTGTAAAACTACTTATTACTGGTGGATTTACAACTTCATTATCTTTACTATACTCATAAGTTACTGTTATATTTGATGATTTATAAACACCTGTTGCATTTGATGGAATAAATGATAGTGTATAGCCATCTATTTCTTTTGCTGATGCTTCATAACTTTCTCCAACATTTCCTGTTAACGTAGTTCTAGATGCTATTTCTTCATTTGTTTCTTCATCAATATATTTTACTATTACTTTTCCTTCTTCTATAGGTTCTTCATCCTTTGTATATTTATATGTTACTGTTATATTTGATGCAGTATATTTACCAGTTGCATTTGTTGGTGTTGAAGATAAAGTATATCCACTAAATGTTTTCTTACTTGTTGTATATGAATCGCCAACATTTCCTGTTAATGTTATTGGAGATGTTAAATCATTTCCATCTTCATCAACATATTTTACTGTCACTGTTCCTTTTCTAGTTGGTTCTGGAACTTGAACTTCATTCCACGAACTTACATATTCATAAGCTTTTCCACCTACATAACTAAATCCTGGTTGTTGTGGTGCTGGTATTTGATTGCTTCCTGATGCAAATATTATACTACAAGAACTTACGCTATCATCAAAAGTATAAGAATATACTCCATCTCCTTCTGATGTCATAGCTGTTCCTGGCCATGCTCCTGTAATTTGAGTAGCTGTTGCTCCATCTCCTGAATATGCATATATAGTAGGAGTTGACCAACCTGAAGGTGCTGTAAAGTAAACTGTATTTTTCTTAACACTTCCATCCTTCTTTGTATAAGTAAATGTTTCATTTGCTGGAGTACTTTCTGGGTCATCTCCATTTGCCTTTAATGTAACTGTTACCTTTTCTCCAACTGCAATACTTGTACCTACTGTTATTTTATCTCCATCTTTAAATGAACCTGAAGCTCCTTCACTTGTTGTATAAGTTCCTGTAGTTGCATTTGCTAAACCTAATGTAACAGTAACTGAATCTCCCTTAAATGAACCACTTCCTGGAGTTGCTAAAACTCTTGGATTTCTTGTAGTTGTTACATTATATATAACTGCAATCTTTCCACCATCAAGTTGTCCTGAAATCTTTCCATTTGATACTGTAAATGATCTTCCTGAAACTTGATCTGTATAAGCTCCATTAGCCATTGAAGTTTCACTATCTATTGAAGTTGCTCCACCTAAGTTTATAATAACTGTACCCTTAGTTCCTCTATCTATTTGAAGTATCTTTGAATCTCCGTTAGGATTTCTTAAACATTCATCTTCTCCAACCATAGCATTTCTAAATTTATTAACTGCTGCTACTTCTGGGTCTTTAAATTGATCATTTCCTTTTGCACCTATTTTATTATTTCCCCATCTTCCTCCTAGATTGTTTGTAGAACCATCTGGTCTACTATAGAATAATGGTGTTCCATCTTTACGTGCTGCTATTATTGCCCAACACATTCTTATATCCCAATCACTTAACCATACTGACTCACCATTGTTACAATATGTATCATGTGATTCAACCCAAGTAACTAATTTACTTGCTCCAGCTGCATTTCCCCAGTCACTTATTCTTCCAGTAGAAAAATCTTTACTTCCTATTGCACCTCTTAATGTATATCCATATCCACTAGCTGTTAAATTTATAATTTTACCATATGCATCATCTCTTGAACCTGATGATTGTAATACTTCTCCATATATAAACATTTTATCTTTATTATGAAGAGAAACTCCATCAACAGATTCATTTCCTATTGCTACAGGCCAGAAATTATTTTTCCAACCATATTGTTTTGTCTTTTCATCCTGTGGATCATCTGGTAAGCCAATGTGCTTTGCAGTATCATATCTAAATCCATCAACTCCACAATCTATGAGGTCATTAAGATAATTTAAGTAATACTTTTGGAAACCTGGATTTTCTGTATTAACATCTGGCAAGCCTAATACTGCACCATTTGTACAATAATATCTATTTTCCCATTGACTAATAGAATTAAATCCTTCTCCATGATATAACTTATCTTGTCCACCAGCTGCATCTTTTAATGATTGAGAAACTTTATCTAATTGTGGTGTTGTATGATTTGGTAATACATCTACTATTATTTTTATTCCATATTTATCTGCTTCTTCGCACATTGATTTAAATTCTTCTCTAGTACCTAGTTGATAATTACCAATTTTCCAGTCTGTAGGTTGATAATGATATTCCCATTTTCCTTGTCCATTTTCACTCCATATAGACATTCCTCCATTATCTCCAACTAAGCATTGATTAGCTGGAGATGTTTGCACTGTTGTAAATCCTGCTTCTGCAATATCCTTTAAATTTTCTTTTATTGTATTAAATGACCAACACCATGCATGAAGTATAGCACCTTCTTTTACATTATCAGCTAATCCATAACTTGAAGCATTTTTTTCTATAGCAAGTTCTTTTCCATAGTTTGCTGCATCTTCTAAAGAAATTTTAACATTTGTTGCTCTATTCTCATTGTTTTCGTTTACAATAGCTGCATTAGTGTTTACAGGAAAACTAGCCATTAATGTTCCTGTTACTGATACGGTAGCAATAATACTAGCAATTTTTTGTCTAACCTTTCCCATTTCATTTCCCCCTTGAATATTTATGGTTATAATCTTTTTTCTATAATCGTTGTAAACATTTACTTAGCAATTCTATGTTTATATAGTAATACATTTCCCAATTTTTTTCAAGCCTATTTTTAAAAAATATTTTATATAATTAAATTTTTATTCTAAGTAAAAAAATGGGTTATAAAAAAGCTACTGATTAATAAGACTTTTATTAACCAATAGCTTTTTAATTTTATTTATACTAATTTAATTAAATATTACCTTCACTTTGAGAATTATTTTGCTTATCTTGAGGTCTTTCTGCACCTTCCATATTTCTTCTACCACCTCCATTTTTCATGTTTTCTCCATTATTCATTCCACCTTGTTTTCCAACACTTGTTACTAAACTTGAAATTTCTGCACTCTCATATTCAGTTCCACCAGAATAGGTTCCATTAGAATAAAGTCCATCTTTTTCTTCTCCTGTTGAAGTTCCACCAGTACTTACTGTATAAGTTGTTCCTTTCTTTAAATCTGGTGAACAAACAACGACTGATTGATATTGCTTTGATGGTGCAAATGTAAGTATTGAATTTCCATCTTTATCTGAAATATTTATTAATGTTTTAGCTTCTTGAACTGATGAAAGTCCTATATTCATAGAATATTGTGTTGAAGAAGTACTTGGTGCTTGAGCCATTCCTATACTTCCTGCTACAACTAATAATCCTCCAGTCATATTAAATTCACCATCATAGTCTAAGGCTCCATTTCCTGAATCTGTTGGTCCATTTACTATTACTGTTCCACCTGTCATTTTTATTGAACCATTTGAATCAACACCATCTCCTGAAGCATCAACATATACATATCCACCATTAATATTAAGGATAGCATTGCTAGAAGAGTTAAAATCATTTTTTCCTGGAGTTTTTGTTGAAACACTACTATTTTTCTCTGCAGCATTTAATCCATCATCACTTGATACTATATGAATTTCTCCATCATTTATTGTTATAGTTCCACTTTCAATACCTTCATAAGATTTAGTTATATTTATTTTTCCACCATTAATATCTAAAGTAGTATCTGAATGTATACCATCATCTCCAGAAGATATATTAAATGTTCCTCCATTTATAACTAAACTATCATTTGTATGAAGAGAATCATCTGCTGAATCTATATTTAAAGTTCCATTTTCAATAGTTATATTTGTTCCTGCTTTTATTCCCTTGGTACTAGCTGTTTCTTCTGTATCAGTTGAAACATCTTCTTCTGAAGTTGAAGTGTTTTGATTATTAGGCATATCTGTTGGTGCTTCTCCTTGTGGATTTGTTCCTCCATTTTGTGAATTTTCATTCATATCTGGCTTAGTTGGTGGCTCTCCCATATTTTGCATTTCGGAAGCATCACCATCTGGTTTTGTTGGTGGTTCTCCTCTATTTTGTGAATTTTCATCCATATCAGGTGGAGTCATTCCTTCTCCATCTGGTTTCATCATAAAACCTTTGCCACCAAAATCTTTATTATTATTTTTGCTAACAGCCTTTTCACTTCCACCACCTGAAGTTATTTTAATATCTCCATCTTTAATAAGAACAGTAGTGTCTGCTTGTATTCCATCTTGTTCTGAAGTTATATCAATAGTTCCACCTGCAATATAAATATATCCTTTTTCTGTTTCTTTTGAGTTATCAGTTTTTATTCCATCTCCACCTGCTATAACTTTTATATTTCCATCTTTAATTTTCACGGAATCCTTACCTTTAATTCCATATTTAACAGCAGTTACTGTAACATTTCCTCCAGTAATTTTTAAATCATCTTTACTTACTATTCCATTATTATAATTTCCATTAACAGTTAAAGTTCCATTTCCACTTATTATTAAATCATCTTTGCTATAAATAGCTGAATTAGGTTCTTCAGATGATGTATCTTCAAAAACATAGTTTTCACCATCTGTTATAGTATTATTACTTCCATCTTTTAAATCAATAACAGTCTTATCAGCATTTACAACATATATAGGAGCACTATTTGAACAATTTATATCTACTCCATTTAATATTAGCTTTACTTTATCATTATCTCCTGCATCTACAATAATTTGTCCATCATTTAAATTTCCTGTTATCCTGTAAATACCAGCTGATGTTATTGTTATTTTACTTCCATCTACTGTTGCTCCACTTCCATCTAAGCTTATTGAATCTCCATTTAATGTTATAGAAGCCTCATTATTTACTTTACTAAAATCTTCATCCCAATTATCATCTATATTTTCTGCTATTATTGTTGAAGTATCTACTATATTTTTAGTATTATTTTTAGATGCATTTATTGAATAAGCTGATATTCCTATAATTGATGCTGCTACAATTCCACATATAATCAATTTTATTTTTTTATTCATAACTCACACCACCTTATACTTAATAAATTATTTACAAGAATTATTTTTCTTCTTGTGGCACTGAAAGAACCACTCCTAAATTTCCATTTCTACATCTTAATTCATCTATAAACTTCTTTTGATTTTCATTTTTCATAACTACAGTATAAGTAATTTCAAATAATGAACCAAATTCCTTTGTTTTCACTTTTTTAAACATCCATGATGAAGTATATTTTTTTAAAACATCATCAAATACATTTTCATAATTTAAATTTTCAGGTATTGTTATTCTAAGTTCAAAGAAAGACTTATCTGCTTCTCCATAATTTATAAACTTTAAAATAAACATTATTAAACATAAAATTATAGTAAATAAAACTGCATATCCAACATATCCCATACCTGCTGATAGTCCAACTGCTAAAGTAAAGAATATGTATGATATATCTTTTGGGTCTTTTGGTTCACTTCTAAATCTTATAATTGAAAATGCTCCTGCTAAACTAAAAGCTCTTGCCACATTATTTCCAACTAATAATATAATTATTGATATTATTGCTGGAAGCATTATTAATGTAACTGCAAAACCAGATGTAACTACCTCTTCTTTACTTGTTTTCATATATGAAATACTAATTATTAATCCTAAAATAATTGATGCTCCAATTATTATTAATGTGTTTGCTAATGTTAATGATTCTCCTGTTGTTGATGTTAATATTGTATCTAGCATACTGCCCCTCTCCCTTCTGTTACATAATATTTTCTATATTCATTACCATACTTTGAAAAACCAATTGGAAATATTGATAAATCAGATAAAATTTCTGAAAGCCACATTGGCATAGCTCCTAATATCTTTACTTCCATTAATCTTTCTCCTTCTTTTAAAAGGTCCTCACCATAATCCTCTGCTGTAAGATTTAAATTATATCGTCTTGTCATTATATGATTATCAAAGGTAACTCTAAAATCCTTATCCTCTTTTCCAAAGAAAGCTGTTCTTTTATAATGTATTGCAACTGCTGGATTTATCTTATTTCTACTTAAAAAATATTCTATTTCATCTAGCACTTGATTACTCATATAATCATCAAGCTTAGGTCTTTCTCCAAATTCTAAAAGCTTATTTACCTGTTCAAGAGTAAGTACAACTCTTCTTTTACTTACAATTCCATTTATTTTTTTCTTTATTTCTAAAAAGACCTTATCATCCTTACTTTTTATAGGCTTATAGCTTCTTAATCTAAGCTTCTCTTTATAATAAGGTTTTGATAGTGAATGTTCTATTATCTTATTATCTTTTGTATCATAATAAATGTTATATATTGTATAATCTTTACCATTTAAGCAATGTTCATCATAATTCATATATTCAAGTAATCTTTCTGTAAGTAATTCATACTTTTCTTTATCTAATAAATACTTCTTTTCATATCTTTTAAATGTTGTTATTGCCATTTTTGTCTCCTCCTTTTCTCTTATCTTTGTTTTTATAATACAAAATGAAGCTTAAATATACCTTAAAATTTTTAACATTTATTTAACAAAAAAGAGTGTCTATTTTTAATAAAATACACACCCTTTTCACATAACAATTTTATTTCATTGAATCTTTTCTTATTTTCTTTAAGGCTTTTTTAGAACCTCTTTCTATATCTTTTGCAAGCTTTATTATCATAGTATGAACATAATTACAATAAAGATTGTTATTTTAAGAAAATTGACTTTTTAATTTTATCTTATTGAAAAACCTTTATAGATTATTCTATTGTATTATAGCCTATTTTCTTAGTTATTCTCTAATTTTCATCATTATTTCTTTAAATTACATCAATTTGATTATAATACTTTTAATATATTATATTTAATATATATTTAACTATTTTTGAAAGGACATTAAAAACATGAAAAAATCTATTATTAACAGTTTTTTAGGTGGAGCTTCAATATCATTTGGCTGCTTTTGTTATCTTATAACTCTTCAAAAAACAGATAATGCATATTTAGCTTCTACTACATTTTATCTTGGATTATTATTGATAATGTTAATGAAGACTGATTTATTTACTGGAAAAGTGTTTAGTAATTCCCATTTAAAATTACCAGAGTATATTAAATCTCTTATAGTAACATGGGTTGGAAATTTAGCAGGAGGTGTATTTGCTTCTTTTTGCTTTTACCAAATAATAAAACCAGATTTAACTTCTTTAATTTCTAACAAACTTTCATTAAATCCTATACAAATGTTAATTAGTGGTGTTATTTGTAACATATTAGTTTGTGCTGCTGTATATGCTTTTTCAAAAACTAATAATCATTTAATAAGTGGATTTTTAATAGTTTGTTTTGTACTTTTAGGTGTTGAACATATAGTTGCAAATTTTTCATATTTTACAATAGGTTTTTGTAGTGGTCTTAATATAGACCTATTCTCTTTATTAAAAAGCTTATTCTTTGTAACTATTGGTAATATTATTGGTGGAAGAATTATTATATATATGGCAAATAAAAATTAATTTTTTCATCTTTTTAAATACTTCTAAAAATATAAATATTTACAAATAATAAAATCAAATATATATTTAAATAGTAACTATTTTTTATTTAGGAGATGAAGATATGAAAAACAAACAAATTTTAGGCTTAATAGCTGCTGCACTTGTTTTTGTTTTTGTTGGTGTATCAAATGCAATAACTAAAAGTAAACTTACAAATGATGTTTCTGAAAAAGGAAACAAACTTACCTCACTTCTAGAAAGTGAATTAAACTCTTCTATAACACTTCCAGAATATAATTATGTAGGAGTTGTAGAAGTTAATGGAACTATTAGTGAATCTGAAGGTTCTTCTGTTTTTTCAAGTGAATCTTATAATCATCAGAGTACTTTAGATTATATTGAATCTATGAAAAATTCTCCTTATAACAAGGGCATTCTTCTAATTGTAGATAGTCCTGGGGGAGGTGTTTATGAAAGTGATGAATTATATTTAAAACTTAAAGATTATAAAGAAACAACAGGTAATCCTGTATGGACATATATGAAATCTCAAGCTTGTTCTGGTGGATACTACATATCTATGGCTTCTGATAAGATTTTTGCTAATCGTAACTGTACAACAGGTTCTATTGGTGTAATTATGTCACTTATTAATACAAAGGATTTATATGATAAGCTTGGAATTAAAGAAATTAACATTACAAGTGGAAAAAATAAAGCAATGGGGTCTTCTGGGCAAGATTTAACAGATGAACAAAAAGAAATTCTTCAAAGTAATGTAGATGAAGCTTATGAACAATTTGTAAGCATTGTTGCTGATGGAAGAAAGATGGATGTAGAAACTGTTAAAAAAATAGCTGATGGAAGAATATATACTGCAAAACAAGCTTTAGAACTTGGCTTAATTGATGAAATAGCTGATTATAAAGCTGTAGAAACATCAATTACCGATAGCCTAGGGGAAGATGTAGAACTATATACACCAGATACCTCTACTAGTGATTTCTTTTCTTCTTTATTTTCAGCATATAAGGGAACAAAAGAAAAATCAGATGCCCAAGTTATTACAGAATATTTAGAGAAGGCTGGAAATAGGGGGCTAATGTATTATGCAGAATAATGAATATACTTCTATGGAAATAATAGATACAAAACCTACTTTAAATTATGCAGGTTTTCTTCCTAGATTAATAGCCTTTGGAATTGATAGTCTATTAGTTGCTATTATTTTATTCTTTATAAAGATACCTTTTTCTATATCTTCATTAATAAATGGACCAGGTTTATTATCAAATGAAGTTTTATTTAATTTTTCTATATTAGATATAATATTTTATTTATTAAAATCTTTATATTTTATAATAGCTACATATAACACAGGTACTACCTTTGGAAAATGGCTTTTAAAACTTAAGGTAGTATCTCAAAATAATACTAAACCTTCATTTTTAGATTTATTATACCGTGAAACTATAGGTCGTTATTTAAGCTCTATTATATTTATTGGTTATATTATAATTCCTTTTGATTATGAAAAAAGAGCTTTACATGACCGTCTTTGTGATACTAGAGTTATCTATGATTTAAAAACAGTTTAACAAACATAATTTTAGGTGGGAAAGAACCTAGAAATCTCTCCCACCTATATTTTTATTATTCTAAAATATTCCCATCAGTAGATATTGTTACTATTTGCCAAGGAATCATTTTTCCAGAATTTTTAAGGGCTTTTTCAACAGCTGCTACTATTCCTCCACAACAAGGAACTTCCATTCTTACAATTTTAATATCTTTAATGTGATTATACTTTAGTATTTCTGTAAGCTTTTCTGAATAATCACCTTCATCAAGTTTTGGACACCCTATTAAAGTTACTCTATTTTTTATAAACTCATTATGAAAGTTGCCATAAGCATATGCTGTACAATCTGCTGCTATTAATAATTTTGCTCCATTTAAATAAGATGCTTTTGGAGATACAAGCTTTATTTGTACAGGCCATTGTCTTAATTGAGATTCACAACTTTCCATAGTTAACTTCTTGCTTTTTTCTTCTCTTTTTATTTCTTTATTCATACTTCCAGGACATCCTGTAAAAGGAATATTAATTGTAGCTTTTTTCTTTGCCATATTAGCTTTAACAGCCTCTTCATCATAAGCTAAAGCTTCTCTTTCCTCAAAAGAAATTGCTTCAGTTGGACAAGAAGGAAGACAATCTCCTAACCCATCACAATAATCATCTCTAAGAAGAACAGCTTTTCCATTTTTTAAACCTATTGCCCCTTCATGACAAGCATTAACACATAACCCACAACCATTGCACTTTGATTCATCTATTTTTATAACTTTTCTTATCATACAAGAAACCTCCAATACCTTTAATTATGATATTATTATACATTTCCATTTCTATATTATCTGTAACAAATGAAACAAAGTCAATTTAAATATTAATTTTTATTATCTTTATATTTTTATAACTTCCAACCTGACGCAATTTCTCTTGAATTTACAAAACGTTTATATATTCCCTCTTCCTTCATAAGTTCTTCATGTTTACCTAATTGTACAATTTTTCCATGGTCAATAACAAGAATTTGGTCTGCATTTCTAACTGTTTTTAATCTATGAGCAATCATAAAAATTGTCTTTTCCCTTGTTAAAGCATCAATTGCTTCTACTAATTCTTTTTCATTTTCTGGGTCAACATTTGCTGTGGCTTCGTCTAAAATAATAACAGGAGAATCTTTCATAATAGCTCTTGCAATAGATATACGTTGTTTTTCACCACCTGATAAACTTGCTCCCCCTTCTCCAATTACAGTATCATATCCTTTTGGCAAACTCATTATAAACTCATGACAACAAGCTTTTTTTGCTGCCTCAATAACCTTTTCTATAGGTGCATCCTTTTGTCCAAATCTAATATTATTTGCTATTGTGTCTTGGAATAAATACACATCTTGAAATACAAAACTAAAATTTTTCATAAGACTATCCATACTATATTCTTTTACATTAACCCCTCCAAGAGATACAGTTCCTTTATCCACATCCCAAAATCTTGCAATCAAATGACAAAGAGTTGTTTTTCCTCCTCCACTTGGTCCTACAATTGCAGTAGTTGTCTTTTCTGGTATATGAATAGATAAATTATCAATAATTTTCTTTTTATCATAAGAGAAATCAACATTTTTAATATCAACATCATAGTTTTTTTGAGTAATATCTCTTCCGTCAATGTCCATTGCAGGAATATCAAGAATTTTTTGTGCTTTATCTACACTAACATCTACAGTACGAAGTAGTGCTGAATAATTACCTGCTTGTTCTAAACTTGAATATACCATAAAAGAGCAAATCATCATTGTAATACATACTATTAATTCCATACTTCCTTGCAAATATAAATAAATAGAAAGTAAAGTCATAACTATTCCTGTAAGCTTTGTTACTGCATTTTGAATTGTCATAAATGGAATAAATGTCATTTCCATTTCAATATTACAATCAGTATTTTCATCAATAGAATTATTTAATTTCTTTGAAGTTTTACCTGTCAAATTATATGCTTTTACTTCTGCAATACCTTGAACATATTCAATAACTTTTTCCACAAGATTACTATCTACTATTGCTTTTTTAGGAGAAACACTTTGAGATTTTTGTTGCATTTTACTATTAACCATAAAAAATATTAAAAGCCCAACAAATACTACAACTCCAATTCTCCAATCATAAAACAATAACATAATAGCAATAATTAATGTAGTTAATACTCCTTGTGTTGTCATCATAACAACTCTTGTTGCAACATCTGCAAGATTTTCCATTGTATTAGTAGTTATAGATGTAATATAACCAAGGCTATTTTTATTAAAATATCCCATTGGAAGATAACGCAAATGTTCTGCAATTTCTATTCTTTTATTTGCAGCAGTTCCATATCCAGCTTCACATTGTAAAATGGTTGAACGATATTTAACTATTGCACCAACTATTACACTAAATAAAATAATACCTAAACATTTTAATATTAATTCATTAGTAATTTTATCTTTTATTGCCCCATTAATAATTAATATAATTGCTGGTATTTTTAAAGCCTCCATGAATGCTAATATAATACCATCTACTAATGAGTGATAAAATTTATTCTTATTTTCTTTTCCACAAAAATCAAAGAACTTTTGAAATATTTTAAGCATAAACCTCAGCTCCTTCCTTTGAATCCTTTACTGAAATATGAGCATCCCACATAGTCTTATATAACTTTCCTTTATTAAGTAACTCTTCATGAGTTCCTTCTTCTACAATTTTTCCATTTTCTACTACAAATATCTTATCAGCATCTGCAATAGTAGATAATCTATGTGCAATAACAATTAATGTCTTTCCTTGTACCAGTTTTGCTACTGATGCTTGAATTACTGCTTCATTTTCTGGGTCTGTATATGCTGTTGCTTCATCAAGAATAACAATTGGTGCATTCTTTAACATAGCTCTTGCAATTGCAATTCTTTGACGTTCACCACCTGATAAATGTCCTCCTGCACCACCAACAACAGTATCATAGCCATTTTCTAATTGCATTATAAATTCATGACAGCCACTTCTTTTTGCTACTTCTTCTACTTCTTTATCAGTAGCATCCATTCTACCCATACGAATATTTTCTCTTATAGTATCATCAAATAGATAATTATCTTGTGAAACATATGCAACCTTTTTATTATATTCTTCTAAAGATAAATTCTTAATATCTACACCACCAATACAAATACTTCCTTCTTTTACATCCCAAAGAGATGCAATTAACTTAGCAATTGTAGATTTTCCACTTCCTGATGGTCCTACTAATGCATTTACTGTTCCTTCTTCTATTTTCATATTTATTCCATGCAATACTTCTTGCTCATGATAACCAAAAGTTACATTTTTAAGAGTTACAGAATAGTTTTTAGGTTTTTCTTTATCAGATTTAGGACGATTTAACTCTTCTTGAGATAAAACATTTGTAACTTCTCCAATAATTGTTTTCATTTTTGCAATATCATCTGAATATGACATTACTGTAATTAATGGTGCAATAAGACCAAGAGAAAGAATAATACAAAGAAGAAAATTTGACACTGAAAGGCTTCCTGCTTTTACAAATAATCCTCCAATTGGAATAACTGAAATTGCTGTACAAGGTGTTAGTACCATAGCAATACTAAAAAATTTATTACATTTACGCATCCACTCAATATAACATGTAGCACCTTCCTTTGCTGCAACTACAAATTTTTCATAGGAATTTTCTGCTTTTCCAAAGGCTTTAATAACTTCAATTCCATTAATATATTCTACTGCAGTATCATTTAATATTTTTGTTTTTACTACTGTATTTTTATAGTTATCCTCATATCCTATCATCATTCCCATATATGAAATTAAACCAAGAGGTAAACTTATTAAAGATACTAATGCCATTCTCCAATCAATAATTAATAAATAAATAAAAACAACTATTGGTGCTAATATATTAGAAGTAAACTCTGGTAAAATATGTGCAAGAGTTGTTTCAATACTATCAATTCTTTCTACAATAATATTTTTTAATGTACCTGATGGAGTATCTTTTACATATCCAAGGGGTACTTTTGATAATTTATCACAAACTCTCTTTCTAATATTTCCAAGCACATGAAAAGTTGCTTTATGTGAGCAAGTAGTAGATATTCCATGAAAAATAACTCTGGCCATCCAAAAAGCAGTCATAACAAGTCCTTCTTTAAGATATACTGCCCAATCTTTATTTCCATCAATAAGCTTAGTAAGCATATCTCCCATAATACAATATGGTACTATGCTACATAACACACCTAATGTTGCCATAATAACACTTGCAACATATAAATTTTTATGGACACTTGCAAAATCCATAAGCCATGCAAAAACAGATTTTTCTTTCTCTTTCATTATTTTCTCCCCCTTATTTAAGTTAGCTTAAGCTAACTTTCAGTTTATTTTAAAGAGAAATTCTGTTAATTGAATTTCTCTTTTTAACAAATTTTATTCTCCAAATTTTACCCCTAAAAGCTCTGACCACCCAGCAGTATAAAATTTACGCATTTGAGATACATATATTTTTGCATCCTGTTTTTTCATATCATGAACTATAGTTTCAAATAAACCTGTAAACATTCCACTTGCAATTATGTGACATAAATCTTTATTAATAGGCTCAACTTTATGCCCCATACTTTGTAATACTTCTATATAGCTATAAGTAGAATTAACCTCTCTTTCTACCATTTGATGAATAAAATTACCATAAGATGTTCCTTCTGAACATTGAATTAAAAGCTTAAAGGAATCATAATTATCATAAATATAATCAAGCATATCCATAATACATACTGTTGAAGTTTCTTTCATTTGCTTTGTTTGTTCCCTACCAGATAGTTTTTCAAAATCATCAACTGTATCAGTAAACATATGAAGAACATGCTCTGCTGGTTCACTTACTAAAGCCTCAAATAAATCTTCTTTGCTCGTATAATAACGATAAAGTGCTCCTGTTGTAACTCCTGCATTTTTTGCAATATTTCTAAGTGAAGCATTTAAAAATCCATTTCTTAAAAACTCTTTTTTTGCAACACTTAATATTTTTTTCTGTGTACTTTGTTCATCTAACTTCATATATGCCTCCTAGCTATAAAGATAACACTGTTTGCTAACACTGTTATCTTATCACTAATATTTTTTCATGTCAACATAAAACAAAGATGCAGACAATCTCTGCCTGCATCTTTTAAAATTTATTTATAGAATTCTTGAGTTGCATAAACTCTGTTTCCTATTTTATAAACTCCTATTCCTATACTTTCAAAATTTGTTGATAATATATTTGCTCTATGACCACTTGAGTTCATCCAATTTGTCATAAATTGTTCTGCTAACTTATTGGCATCACTAACTCCCCCTATATACGCAATATTCTCTCCCCAAGCTTTATATGAAACTCCATCTTGTTTCATTTTTTCTGTTATTAATTTTCCATTAAGGTCTTCGTGGCTAAAATAATTATTTTCTCCCATATCCTTAGATTTTATTCTTGCATATTTCTCCATTATAGAATTATATGATAATTGAGTTACTCCATTTTTTGCTCTTTCTTCATTAACCTTTTGATAAATTAATTGTTCTACTTGAGCCATAAAATTATCCTGTTCTTCATCAACTGCTGGTGGATTATTATCTTCCTTATTTGAATTATCATTATCTGTGCTTGGTGGAGTTATTTCTGAATTATTATCATTACTAGTATCATTTTTGTCATTTTCTACATTATCTTCTGGTTTGTTATTTTGATTATTATCTTCTATAACATTATCATTATTTTCCTTATTATCCTCTTCAGTATTATTATCTGGATTAGAAGGTTTACAATTATTATTTATTATATTTTGAATACAATCTTTAATATTGCTTCCAGCTACTTGTCCAATTGTAAAACCTAAATATTTATTATCACTAGAACATAATTTCTTACTTACCTGAACCTTACAATTACTATTAGAATTATCTGTTGTTTTTGCAAAAGCTGGAACAGAAGTCCCTCCTACCATTGACGCTACTATCATTGCTCCTATTATTTTCTTTTTCATTTGTGTACTCTCTCCTTTTTATTTTTTCGGTCTTAGTTTTTTATGACCAATATCTTATTAGTACCTAGTACATTAGGTAGCTCGTCCATAAACAGTTATAACATAACTTTGTAAATAATAAATTAGTTGATGTTTGGAAACCTTTTATATATTATCCTCTAATTCATTTAACAATAATATATTTGGATTTTTATCCAATCAAAGAATGGGAGTATACCTTATCTAAAGGAACTTTTCCTTATTTATACATGGGCAAAATTACATGTATATTTTAATTCTCATAATACTATAAATAACAACAAAAAAAGCATATATCCAATCTAAACTGATTAGATATATGCCTTGTAAAATCTTATTTATTACAAATTAGTTGTTTATTAATTTGTCTTCACCATTCCAGCTGTATAACTTACGTATTTCTTTTCCTACAACTTCTGATGGATGTTCAGCAGCTTTCTTTCTCATTGCTCTGAAGTGTGCTTGACCACCAGCTGGTGACATATCTAATAAGAAGTCTTTTGCAAAAGTACCATCTTGGATATCTGATAATATCTTCTTCATAGCCTTCTTAGTATCTTCTGTTACTATCTTAGGTCCAGTTATGTAATCACCATATTCAGCAGTATTTGAAATAGAATATCTCATTCCTTCAAATCCTGATTGATATATTAAGTCAACAATTAATTTCATTTCGTGGATACATTCAAAGTAAGCATTTCTTGGATCATATCCAGCTTCGCATAATGTTTCGAAACCAGCTTGCATTAAAGCACAAACTCCTCCACAAAGTACTGCTTGTTCACCAAATAAGTCTGTTTCAGTTTCTGTTCTGAATGTAGTTTCTAGAACACCAGCTCTTGCTCCACCAATTGCTAAAGCATAAGCTAAAGCTAAATCCTTAGCGTTTCCTGTAGCATCTTGTTCTACAGCAACTAGACATGGAACTCCTTTTCCTGCTTGATATTCACTTCTTACTGTGTGTCCTGGTCCCTTAGGTGCGATCATAGTTACATCAACATCCTTAGGTGGTACTATTTGTCCAAAGTGAATTGCAAATCCGTGAGCAAACATTAACATGTTTCCAGCTTCTAGATTTGGTTCAATATCTTTCTTGTACATAGCTGCTTGCTTTTCATCATTTATAAGAATCATGATTATATCAGCTTTCTTAGCAGCTTCTGCAGCTGTATATACTTTAAATCCTTGAGCTTCTGCTTTTGCCCAAGACTTACTTCCTTCGTATAGACCAATTATAACATCACATCCTGATTCCTTTGCATTTAATGCATGTGCATGTCCTTGGCTACCATATCCGATTACGGCGATAGTTTTTCCCTTCAATAATGAAAGGTTACAATCTTCTTGATAATAAATCTTATTCATTAAAAAACCCTCCTAGTAATTTGGCATATATTATTTTCAATGAAAAAATTTCATTGCAATAAACAAATTTACTTTTATTTCATCATTGTGCCTTATTTATAAGGATACACCACTTTATGAAATTATTCAAGTAATAATCAAGCAAAATACTTACTTATGTACTCAAATTTTAAATATTTGATAAATTTAAAATTATATTTATATTAATTTCATAATTCATATTTTTTATATAGGCTTATTTCCAAAAATAAAATTTATAAAGCTTTTTACTTTCTTTTATTCATCTTCAAAAATTCATTTATGTTATACTTTAATAAAAATAATACTTTAGGTGGTGATTAAATGAATAAAAAATTATTTTTATTTATTATTACAATTTTATTATCAGTTACTTTTATAGGTTGTTCTAAAGATATAGCTAATACTAATACTCCTTCTGAAACTAAAACCTCTAGGGATAATTCTTCTGATAATACTAAATTAGAAATTCCTAAAACTTATCTTGATAATGGTATTTTTTCTGATTATTATGATAAAGCCTATGAAAAACTTAAATCCATGACTTTAGAAGAAAAAATAGGCCAATTGATTTTTGCAAGATGTCCCTCTGAAAATGCTGAAAGTATAATTTCTAAATACCAATTTGGAGGTGTAATTTTATTTGCTTCAAATACAGAAGGAAAAACCAAAGAAGAACTAAAAAGTGATATAACATCTCTTCAAAATGTTTCAAAAATTCCAATGCTTATAGGGGTTGATGAAGAAGGTGGAACTGTTGTAAGAATTAGTAGTAATCCAAATTTAAGAAGTGAAAAATTCAAATCTCCTAAAGAACTTTTTTTAGAAGGTGGTTTTGAAAAAATAGCTTCAGACACAAAAGAAAAATGTGAACTTTTAAGTTCTTTAGGCATTAATGTTAACCTTGCACCAGTTGCAGATGTTTCTACAGACCCTAATGATTTTATTTATAGTAGAAGTCTTGGACAAAACCCAGAGCAAACTGCTAATTTTGTTGAAACAGTTGTAAAAACCTCTTCTGAAAATAACATTTCAAGTGTATTAAAGCATTTTCCTGGCTATGGTAATAATGTAGATACACATACTGGTATAGCAATTGATAATAGAGATTATTCATCCTTTGAATCTTCTGATTTTATTCCATTTGAAAGAGGTATAAAGGCTAATGCTCAAGGAATATTAGTTTCACATAATATTGTAAAATCTATGGATGAGAATTATCCAGCTTCATTATCTCCTTCTGTTCATGATATTTTAAGAAATAAATTAAATTTTACTGGAGTTATTATGACAGATGACCTTGCAATGGATGCAATAAGCCTTTATACAAATGGAGAAGACCCTGCTGTTTTAGCTGTTCTTGCTGGAAATGATATACTTATTTTAAGTGATTATGAAACAAGCTTTAACAATCTTCTATCAGCTGCTGAAAATGGAGAATTAGATTTATCCATTATAGATAAAGCAGTTTTTCGTGTACTTGCATGGAAATATAGTATGAATATAATTCAATAAAATAAACTTTAGAGATATTATTTAAAATCCCTTTTCATTTTTTTCTTAAATAAAACTACTGACAATATATATATTACTATTGAATAAATAAAAACAATAATAAGGGATTTTAAAATCTCTGAATTATTTCCATTAACAGCCATCCTAGCAACTTTAACTCCATTATAAAAAGGAAGTTTATAACATATACTTTTAAGTCCACCACTTAATGAATCTACATCCATGAAAACTCCTCCCATCATACAAGTTAAAGTTATAATAAGTGAACCTATTCCAGGGGCTGCTTTTTCATTAAATAATGTTCCAAATAATATTCCAAGACCAATAAACATAATAGCTGAAGGAATCATAACTAAAATACATACTAAAACATTACTTATTTTAAATGTATATCCTGTAAAAATTCCAATAAATCCTGAATATATAAAAGTTATTATGCTTTGACAAACTGCTATAATAAAAAAAGGAATAGTATAACCTAAAATAAAATCTATAGATTTCATTGGAGACGCATATAACCTTGTTAAAAAGGTACTTGTCCTATCTTTTGAAATAAGAATAGAGGTAAATAACATAACAAAGGCATATCCAAAGATAATTATTGCTGGTGATAAAAATTTTAATTTAAATATTTCTATTCCTGCCTCTTTAGGTATACTATTATTAACTATAGTCATTATTGTTACCATAATAATAGGAAAACCTAAACAAAAAATATAACTTAAAGGGTCTCTTAACAATTCTTTTATATTTCTTATACAAAAAGCTTTAATTCTCATTTATTTTTCCTCCTCTACAATTTTTATAAATGCTTCTTCTAAATTTTTTGCTTTTGTTAATTCTTTAATTTCTTCTAATGTTCCTTGTTTTATTATATTTCCCTTTACCATAATAGCTATATAATCTGATAATTCTTCAGCCTCTTCCATATAATGTGTTGTAAGAATAATTGTTATTTTGCCTTTAAGACTTGAAATAATCTTCCAAAGTTCTCTTCTTGCAATAACATCAAGCCCTAATGTAGGCTCATCTAAAAATAATACTTTAGGTTTTGTAATTAAAGCCATTGCAATGCTTAATCTTCTTTGCCAACCTCCTGATAAAGTTTTTGCCTTAATATTTAAAACCTCATCTAAAGAAAACTTATTTACTATATTCTTCATTTCTTCTTTATCATCACAATTATAAATTTCAGCAATAAATTCTAAATTTTCTTTTACAGTTAAATTTGGAGCTACTGCTGTATCCTGTGGAGAAATATTTATAAGCTTTTTTACATCTTCTAAATCATTTTTTACACTCTTTCCTAATATATAAGCCTCTCCATTGCTTATTTCTGTAAGACCAGATAACATTTTTATTGTAGTAGTTTTTCCTGCACCATTTACCCCTAAAAGAGAAAGTAAAGTCCCTTCTTTAATATTTAGAGAAATTGAATCTACTGCTTTTTTAGTATCATATATTTTTGATAAATTTTTAATTTCAACAGCCATTGTCATAATTATTCCCCCTCTTCCTTTAATTCTTTAAGTCTTTCATTAATTTTATCAACTGATTCTTTACAATTTTTATATTGTATAAATGCTGTTATGGCATATCCAATTAGATAACTTAAGGTTACTGTTATGGTTGTTGGTAAGTTATAATAACCCCAACAAAAAATACTTATAGGAATCCATACAATTGTTGTAAATATAAAATAAAGAATCCATTGCTTTAAAATACTCCACTTTTCTTTTTCAAAAACTATTGTAAATAATCCAAAGGACATACTAACTATTCCAATTAATAAACACTGTATAGCAAAGGCTCTTATTGGAGAATTAAGTTTATTTAAATACTTACTTATAACCACATACTTATCACCTTCAACAAAACTCATTATTAAACCTAATAAAACTCCACTTGTTGTTCCAAAAGCTAAACTATATAAACCTCTAGTAAATGCTTTTTTTAGCATAAAATTTAAACCTCCTTATATTCCCAATACCTTTTTTATTTTTGACACATATCTTCTAGAAACATAGGTCATTTTTTCTCCCTCTAAATACATACATATAGTTCCTGTTAGGCTTGTATCAAGTTTTTTTATCTTTTTAATATTCACTATTTCTGAATTAGATATACGTACAAATTTCCTGTTATCTAACTGTTCTTCCAACTCATAAAGCCTTTTATGAAGTATATATTTTCCTAATTTAGTTTCTGCATATACTTTTTGCTTTTCAGAATATATTCTAATTATTAAATCAGAAGATACCATTTCAATACTTCCATCTGTATAACACTTAAGCTTTTCATTAAAAGCTTGAGAAATTGTAGTATATATATCTTCCACTTCTTTATTTTTTTCATTGTTACAAATAACAACTTCTGGCTCTAAATATTTCTTATTTATAAATAATTTAATTTTCATTTTATCACCCAAATCTAGTATATATAAATTTATTGTTATAGTGTATTAATTTAATATAAGTGGTTGTTTTATTCATATAAGTGGTTATTTTTAATAAACATTTAAAAAAAGCAATGCTTAAAACAAAGCATTGCTAAAACTACTATAAAAAAAATAATATAGAACATCTCCAAATATCTCATTTCTGATTCATATACTCAATATATTCATTCCCCCAAATCTCCAATTCAGCCAATACTTTTCTGAACTTCTCTCCTATTTCACTTAACTTATATTCTACCTTTGGTGGAATCTGCTGATATTCCACACGTACAATTAAGCCTTCATTTTCTAAAGTTTTCAACTGTCTTGATAAAGTTGTATGTGTCATCTTTTCTGGCATTCTTCTTTGTAATTCATTAAATCGTATAGGTCCATCTACTAAAAGATACATAATATACATTGACCATTTTCCTGTAAGTACCTTCTGTGATGTAACATACGGACATAAACCAAATAATTCTTTTTTCTCCATATACGCTCCTTTTTGATACTGGTATCATTAAATATCGTACTTGTATATTTATTCTTATACTATATAATTATACTTATAAAGATAAAAAAAACAATATCAATTTCAAAGGAGAACTTTAAAATGAAGGAAATAACAAAATATTTACAAGAATGTGGAACTTTCTATCTTGCTACTATAGAGGGTGATCAACCACATGTACGTCCATTTGGAGCTGTGTGTGAATTTGAGGGAAAACTTTATATTGTAACAAATAATAAAAAATCTGTTTACAATCAAATGAAAGAAAACAACAAGGTTGAAATTTGTGGAATGAATAAAGGCACTTGGATTCGTATAGAGGGTATAGTCAAAGAAGACCTCCGCCGTGAAGCACGTGTTGCAATGATGGATGCAAATAAAGCTGCTTTGAGTTCTATGTACAATGTGGATGATAATCTTATGACTGTATTTGCATTTGAAAGTGGCATTGCAACGATTAATTCTTTTACTGAAGCACCAAAAACTATTAAGCTATAATTGTTCTTAATTATATACAAATACCTCGCCACTAATTAATATACACTAGTAGTGAGGTATCTTTATTCTCTTTATATAAAACTATTTCAATATTTAACCTTCAGATACAAGTACTATAGAAAGTTATTATTTATCCTCTTGTGCAGCTTTCATGATTTCTTTTCCAGCATCCCATGCTTGTGCTACCTTTTCAGTTGCCACATAATATTCATCTTGGAACTGGTCAAAAATCAAAGCATTCAATTTTAATGGATCAAATTTACCATTCTCTGATTATTCTACTTCCATAAATTTATATCATTCTTTTCATAACAACAAAAAGTTTATAAAGTGTATTTTCTATTGTTTTAATGCAGATTATAAATAAACTTTACAAAAGCTGGATCATCATGATTTACAATTTCACTATGTCCTAAGTCCTTTGCAGATATCCTTTCCATTTCCTCCTCAGTAAGAGTAAAATCCCAAATATCTATATTTTGTTCCATTCTTTCTATATGAACAGATTTTGGAAGAATAGATACCCCACGTTGTATATTCCATCTAAGTGCTACCTGTGCTGCTGATTTTTTGTATTTATTACCAATTGAAATAAGCTCTGGATCTGTAAAAATACCATGTTTTCCTTCTGCTAATGGTCCCCATGCTTGTGGAACAACACCATATGTTTTCATATTTTCAATTGCATTTTGCTGTACAAAAAATGGATGTAATTCTATCTGGTTAACTGCTGGAATTACTTCTACTGTTTCACAAAGATTTGTAAGAATTGCTGGATAAAAATTAGAAACTCCAATTGCTTTTGCAATTCCTTCCTTATATGCTTTTGTGATTCCACGATAGGCTGCAAAATAGTCATTCATAGGCTGATGTAAAAGAATCAAATCTACATAATCCATATTCAAGCGTTTTAAAGAAGTTTTTACTGCTTGGTAAGCAGCTTCTTTACTTCCCATATCACTTACCCATACTTTTGTTGTAATAAATAATTCTTCTCTTGTTACAATGCCATCTGCAATTGCTCTTGCAACGCCTTGTCCTACTGCCTTCTCATTTCCATAAGCAGTTGCTGTGTCAATTAAACGATATCCAGTTTTAATTGCATCATAAACAACTTGTTCACACTGTACAGCATCTGGAATCTGAAAGACACCAAATCCCTCTAGTGGCATTTTTGCTCCTGTGTTTAATGTAATAAATTCCATTTTTCTACCTCCTGATTTTTATTATAAAATTTTTAATTGATTATTTGCATCAATAATCTCGCAAATACTAATATTCTCATTTCTATATCTTGCTTTTGGATTTTTCTCTGAAATGTTCATCTGAATTGCCATCATAGGGCAAGCATGGATACATGCCATACAGGTAATACAACCATCCCAATGCCAAATACTCTTCTGGTTCTCCATAGTAAAACACTTCTTTGGACATACTTTTGTACAAATTTCGCATCCAATACATTCATCTGTGATATGATAAATATTAGAGAAAGTATCCTTGGGCATTTTAGCCATTCTGTTAAGATATTCCTGATGTGCTGACCTATCCTTATCAGTAACAGGTGCAATGTACTTCCTCTCTTTTTCAATATCTTCTTGAATTTGTTTTATATGCTCATCAACTTTCTTATCAAGCATTTTCTGCTTGTTCATATCAAAACTTGGCAGAAAATTATCTACCATTAGTAAAACATTCATGTATGATGGATGGATTTCCAGTTTCTCCAACAGATTCTGAGCAAGTTCAACAGCTCCACCATGTCTATTTCCATAGGTTAGAATCATATAAAAATATTCAGTTTTAAAAATTGAGTTTTCCAAAAATTCTCTCACTAATGATGGGATTTCATGTCCAAAAACTGGGCACACAATGCCAATTTTATCTCCTGTATAAACCTTTTTATGATCATGTATTGCCTGTGCAATACTAATGGGAGTTTCATCTAACTGCTTCGCAACATAAAGACTATTTCCTGTTGCTGTAAAATAAAATAACATTGATTTTGCTAACACCCCCTCTTCCATTTTACCTATCAAATTGAAGAAAATACTCTTTTTTGATATAATTGATTTTAATACATTAAGAAGATAGCTTTCTTCCTTTCAAAATAGATTTTATGACTTTTTCTATAAAAAGTACAATACCAGTTACTAATACTACTATAAATAAAATTAATACTATAAGGTGATAGCAATGATTGAACTTTATGAATTACGCCAGTTTGTGACATTTGCAGATACTGGGACTTTATCAGAAGCTGCTAAAATTTTGCATCTATCACAACCTGCCCTAAGCAGAAACATGAAAAAACTAGAAGATGATCTAGGAATCTTTCTTTTTGAAAGAAAAAGAAACAAATTAGAACTAAATAATAATGGGAAATATGTACTTGAACTAGCTAAGAAACTTTTAGAAGATGCAGATTCTTTTACAACTAAAGCTCGTGATTTTGATCGAAGGAATCGTACCATTACACTAGGAATCTGTGCCCCTGCTCCAGTATGGTTTCTTGCTCCATTAATAGCAAATCTTTTTCCTCACATGTCGCTGCAAACAGAAATGGATAATAAAAACAAACTTTTTACAGCTCTTGATAACAATGTTTATCAATTAATTGCTACTCATGAAAAGCCTGTAGGTAAACAGTACTTTTTTAAAGAATGTGGAAAAGAATCTCTAATGTTTGCTCTTCCAAAAGGTCACAAATATGCCAAACGAAAAAGCCTAACTTTTTCAGAATTAAATGGAGAGAATATGTTGCTAATGCCAGATATTGGTTTTTGGTCTTTTGTTCTTAAAAAAATGCCAAATTCTCGTTTTCTAACTCAAAATGACAATTTTAGCTTTAACGAACTAGTTCAGGCATCATCACTACCATCATTTGTTTCCAACCTATCTGAAAAATACAGAAAAGTTCCACCTGGTCGTATCATTGTTCCAATCTCAGACGAGGAAGCAACTGTAACATACTACTTGGTATGTAAAGTAGAACATAAAAAAGATTTTAAATTACTGTTTTCTTCACTATAGCTACTAATGTTTAATTAAAACAAAGTTTGATCAAAATTTACATTGGTATGTACCAAAACAATTTTTATGGTACTTGTATAACATAAGTGTAAAACAAGTGATGCTTATTAAACATAACTTGCTTTTAAAATTATTAAAATTGAAAAAGATTATTACTATTAGCTTGCGACCAAAAACTTTATGGAGCCTTAGGAAGTAGTGAATAAAAAAAGGTTACTACTTCCAAAAAGTACAGTTTAATAAAGATACTAAGCTAATAGTAAGTAACCAGCTTCATGATTCTGAAGTACATTTTATGTAAACATATGTTGAACATAATATTACATAATGCAAGTGCCAGCTGATATTATCAATACACAGACTTACTATTCAATTTTTATTTTGGATTTCCTTGTAAAAAACATAATAAATTATAATTTAATAGGTTTATATGCTAATGCAATATCAACAATTTCTTTAGCTGATTTTTCATTGTAAAATATCAAATCACTTATATCAGGATAAATAACATTTTCTTCTAATAACACAATCATATTATCTATTTCTTCTTCTGTCCCTTCACAATTTTTAATTTTACTAACTAAATCAATCAATTCTTTTCTATCCATACTATTCTTTCCTTTAATTACTAAGACAATTTTGACATAGTGTTGATTTAAAACAAAGTTTGAGCAAAATATTCTTATGAAATGGCTTAACTTCATAAAATTCATTTTTACTTTTAATAACAACATTTGAGCAAAATTTATATCTAGATATACCTAAAACAATTTTTGTAGTAATTATATATTATAAGTACAAAACAAATCTTATTTCTTAAATATGACTTGTAATTGAATTTTTTTATTGGCTTATCGTTGGAAATTTTATAGTTCCTTAGGTTCTTATCAATAGAACTCTCTCTCGCTTACTAAAGAACATACACTGAATAAATTATAACATTCACTTCATTTTTTTATTAACTGTACCCTCACATGATAATGTTAAATCACTCTTACAACCATTTATCCATAGTTCAATATCAATGAAATATTCTTCACAATACTTTCCAGGATTATCTAATTTAAATATATCCATTTCATCAAAAGCTTCATCTGGAGGCAGTGTTAAAGCTCCCCCATACTGCAAAATTCCTTTTTCTAATTCATTAGCTTTTAGCACTCCAATTTTATTCATTTTTTCAAGTTTTTCATATTCACCATCAACAAGTAGTTGAACCAACTTTTTTACCTCTTGTTTAATTAAATATTTAATGTCCATTTTTTTCCTCCATAAATCCTATTTTCTGGACGCCTTATCAAAGAATAAAAATTATATCCTAAATCTTCAAAATATTTATCAGCTTCTCTTACTAAATATTTAGCTTGTTCAACAGAAAATCAGGATTTTTTAAGTGATTTATATGCTATGTTTCTTTCTATTCCAAGTGTTCCTATTGATTTATAACAAAGTTTGATCAAAATTTACATCTACACATACTAAAACAATCTTTACAGTAATTATATACTATAAGTACAAAACAAGCCATATTTCTTAAATACGGCTTGTACTTAAATTCTTGTCATTAGCTTGTTACTAGAAATTTTATGGAACCTTAAATCATAGTGAGAGGACTTTTCTCTCGCTTGCTATTATTTTATTTTTCATTTAATTCTTTCTCTTCTAATGTTAGAAATTTATCTAAATTATTTATCATATATTTTTTATTATCTTCAATAGAATACAAAGATAAATTATCCTTAGATGGCATATATTCTATAAATTCTTCCATATCTTGCGGATAATTAAAATCTGCATATACTTCTTCAAGCTTTCTTAAAAGTTCATTATAATCTTCTATTGTACTTCTTAGATAATTTAACATTGAATACCTTAATTTTCTTATTTCTAAATTCCAATTTGCACTTTTAGGAATTAGTGTATTAAGATTAAATTTTAAGAGCATTTTTGTAAGTATTTCACATTTTAATCTATCTCCTTCCCCCCATGCTAATTCATTGTAAGCGTCAAAAATTTCACGTATTTTAACTATAAATATCTGATGATAAAATAAA
>OBHU01000057.1_pt1 | contig 95635 bp, 130 predicted proteins | sample 1519071 | NCBI WGS metagenome assembly OBHU01 (sample SAMEA2452135, study PRJEB22498) | human gut metagenome
AATATCTGTCATCCCATAAATCGGAGGTGGTTGGAATGTTACTTACAGAATTCGATGAAAAGAAATATCAGGAGTATTTGATCAAGGAGGCACACGAAGAAGGTTTGCAGACTGGACGCGAAGAAGGTCTACAGGCTGGTCGTGAAGAAGAACGCATGCGAGCGATAAAAATGATGTATACGCTTGGAATTTCGACAGATGTTATTGCAGAAAAGATGCAGATGACTGAGGAAGAGGTAACTAGGATAATCAAAACCGAGTAGTTGTTTTTTGTACTTGAAGAAAAGGGCTGTATGTAGAAATGCATACAGCTTTTTCATTTGTTCATAATGAACAGAAGATTTTTTTTTGCAAAAAATAGAAATTATGGCATATTTAGTATAGTAACAACATCGGGTGAATCGGCACCCGGCCAGCAATGGCGAATCGATATCGGAACCTGTACAGTGCGCACAAGAGCGAGAAGGCAGCGTACGATATCACCTTGTGTATATATGATAACCATTTGTATGCTTATGGGATTGCAAGGTTCCGAAGGATGCAATAAGAAATAATAATATTTAGTGGACATTTGTATGCTTATGGGATTGTAAGATTCCGAAGGGAGTTTGTATGACACAGAGACAAAGAAGACATTTGGATACTTATAGAATCGCAAGGTTCCGAAGGCCAATCACGGTAGATGATGCGATGCTTGTACATTTGGATACTTATAGAATCGCAAGGTTCCGAAGGGTATATAATGTTAATTTTGAAGGAAAATGCCTTTTGGATACTTATGGAATTGTAAGGTTCCGAAGGAACGGATGCAGATAATACAGGATGTGAAAGTATTTGTATACTAATGAGATTACAGAATTATAATGGGTAGTTTAAGGAACAAGAATCCAGCAGCTTGTCTCTTATTTTTTTTCATTTGTTCATACATATTTTCTATAAATATAAAAAACTGGAGATACATAGATACTCCGGATAAATAAAATGGAGGAAATAACTATGCCAAGTGGATATTTTTGTATAGTAAACGGAAAAAAGGTAGAAAAAGCAGTATATCTCAATAGTGATGCATATTTAAGTGGAAACGGATTTGAAATTTTAAAGTCTATCATTGATAGTAAACTCAAAGAATGGATAAGGAAAACAGAAGAATATACTTCACAGTTTGGTACTCCGGTATCAGCTTTTTCCCTTGATTGGATTCGAAAGAATTCCAATGTCAAAATGGATAAATATGATTTCTATGAATATGGTTATATCTATAATTCAAAAACAGGGATGTTAAAAGTATATAACTTCGGAAAGTTGATCTATTCCATTCCGAAAAATGAAAGAGAAAAATATTTATATTTCTTTAAATATGCAGATGAAATAGGATCGTATTTATGTTATAACCCTGAAAAGATGGATTATAACTATAACAAGCCACTTAAATCTATTATAGCAAATGCTTCTATCGACGAACTAAAAGAGTATGTTGAAAAAGGAAATGCACCTCGAATGGAATTAAGTAATTACCATTCTATTGTTGTTGGACATTCAAATGAAGCACCACATTACTTGAAAAAATTTACTGTGTCGAACAAACCTTGGCGTTCAGCGAACTTTATCGTTGCAAAAACTTATGTAAGAAGCACATGGGAAATTTTGATCCAGCTTCCCTATATTCGTAGTTATGTTGCAACTGGCTTTCCTACAGAAGCAGCAGCGGTTAAACGCTTACGAGCAATCATAAGTGATAATAAAGAAAGACTTATACGCTATATGGACATTTCGGACATGTACATAAACTGGCAACATCAAAAGAATACGGATCTCGAAAGCGTCTTTGCTATGCTGGATGAAGAATGGAAAAAAGCTCCATGGTATACTTTTGGTAGCAGTTTTTCGGTAAGTACCATCAAAGCAAACTACCGGAGATTTGTTGAAGAAATCAAAACCAAAGAAAAGAAAGATTAATTCCATTTTTTACTATACTATTTACAGTATCTAAGTCTAATAGCACCAATATCCTTATTGGTGCTATTTTTTTTACAGAAGGGATCCAAGCTTTTTGCAAAAGTGTATTAAAAATTTCGTAGAAGTGTATTAAGAAATGAAAATATTTTTCACATAGTAAAAATTATTGAGATTTTACCAGTAAAATATTTTTCGTAGAAGTGTATTAAATTTTTCGTAGAAGTGTATTAAATTTTTCGTAGAAGTGTATTAGATTTTTCGTAGAAGTGAATTAGAAATTTCGTAGAAGTGTATTAAATTTTTCGTAGAAGTGTATTAGATTTTTCGTAGAAGTGTATTAAATTTTTCGTAGAAGTGTAGTACCACCATTTCAGAAAACCTAGTAAAATCAACGGTTTGAGGGCTGTTGGATTTTCCTAATAATATAATATTTTAATATTATATTAATAAAGCTAATAAAAATAATAAAAAGAATGAAAAAATCTACTTTTATCTCTAACAATAAACACTTTGGTAAAATTCAAAATTTTAGACTGAAAAATTTTTTCACAGCTTATAAGGTATATATAAGATAGAGGTTGAGAGAGAAGTATGAATATATAATGTTCATTTATAGATTATGATACCGAATATATATTGACAATCAGCTACGGATATGCTAACCACTCCTTTTTAAGGTTCGAAAGGTAGTGGTATTTAGATAATTTTTCGGAGTAAGTCAGTACAAGTAAATAAAGGAGAGTTAAAAAGATAAAAGAAAGAAAATTGCAATAAAAAAATACGTTGTAGCTGCTCTGTAGATAAGAGCAATTTAAAAAAAGGGGGGGGATTAAATCTGCTACAACGTATTCTATGCAATTACGATACAAACAAAATTATAGCACAGGTACATTATGATAGCAACAAAAATGTCAAAATATGTCGAAATATAGATTGCCTTGGATTAACACTACAGGAAGGATTTTAGGTGTACATATATGTTTTTTTCTCAAAAACATAACATATTTTCATTATGATACACTTTGTAAGCAAAAGAGAAAAATATATCATAAACAAAGGAGAATCTATGAACGAAAATACCAACGAATATCTGATCATTAGTATTAATGATTTGGGAAAGAAATACTGTATTCAGTATATTGATGGAAAGAAGATAAAAAGTTACAAACAGCGAAAAGAACAGGTGAAAAAATACTGTGATGTTACATCATTACGGTATATATATTTGGAAAAGAGAATCCAATTATATTTATCGGAGCCTGATTTTGAAAAATTGCAACATGAAGGACGGATAAGCTACTTAAAGAAGCTGTGTGATCCGGCAACGTCAGATATATCGTTAAGGATATTTTTGGCAAGAAATAGATATGATCTGACCATATTGATGAACGATCCAGAGTGGAGAGTCCGGTACGAAGTTGCAAAAAATGGATATTCATTGTCCATAGAACATCTTGCAGAACTGGTAAGTGATCCTTGTAGTGAAGTCCGCAATATGGCTATGAGAAGGCTTTATGCGAGATGTAGGTAAAAATTAGGAAAAATAGAGGTTACGAATGTTGATAATAAAATTGGTATTAGCAGTATTGCAAGATATTGTATCTATTGTAATACAGGGAATAATCATATCTTTTATAGGAAAAATTTGTTGGAATCATATTGCATCATTGTTTCAGTTGCCATTATTACAGTTTTTTGATGTGTTGGCTATATGGGGCGTGGTTTGGTGCATATGTAAAACAATTAAAATTGGGCTTTTGTATCTAAATGCAGATAATTTGAAAGGGGGAAAATAAGCAGTGACAAATGGAAATGCAAAAAAACCGGATTTGTGTAATAAATACATATTTTGGGATATAGATGGCACTTTAGCCCCATATCGATTCAATGGACATGTTGCGGATCCAGATGGAACTAATAATGGAATGAGTTTACAGGAAATTGATGATCATGTTTTTCTTTTGAGAGAGCCGTCACATCATATGCAACATATAATAGCAACATGTGGGGCAAAAAAACATATAATAATGGGACATTGCCAAGTTGAGATGGAAATGCGGGATAAAGAAATATGGCTTGATAAATACTATCCGGTAATAAAAGATCGATTACTGGTGTATGAGGATAAATCAAAAGCAGATACTATTTTGCAATATTGCAAAGAGCATGGTATAAACGTGAACGATATTGTATATGTAGATGATGTTATTCCATTTTTGCGAGAAGCAGAAAGAAAGGGGATAAAGTCATTTCACATTAGCAGTTTTTTGGACTGGGACTATCAGTAGATATAATATGTTCCGGACAAAATCAAGTATTCCCTTTTTCTCTAGTAATACATACAAATTTGTGTAAATTTTCCAGCATAAGATCAGTTGACAAGGGAACAATAATAGCATATAATAAAAGTACGAAAAAACATACGTTTTCTTGTATGGAAATGAGGTGTTAAATATGTTAGCAGTAAAGAGCATGGATGTAAGAGAAAATTTCAAATCGTTATGCGATAAAGTTTTCAAAGGGGAAACATTAATTGTTTCAAGACCAAAGAATGAAAACATAGTGATGATGTCGGAATCTGAATACAATGAGATCATGAAAGCCAAGAGAAACGCTGAATACCTTGCTATGCTTGATAAATCTATGGCTGAAGCTGAAGCTGGTGGATTTATTACAAAGACAATAGACGAGTTAGGAGCGTACGAATAATGAATGTAGTATTTACTCCGACTGCATGGCAGCAATACACGGACTGGCAGAGGGAAGATAAAAAGATTGTAAAGCGGATCAACGAACTTATAAAGAGTATAGATCGAGATGGACTGTTAGAGGGAATCGGTAAGCCTGAACCGTTGAAGTACAGGAAAGTATGTAGTAGACGAATAACGGACGAACACAGACTTACATATAACTTTGATAGTAACCAAAATCTCATAATATATTCTTGTAAATTTCATTATGAAGATTAGCACCGTATCAGGTGCTTTTCTTTAACTAAAAAAACAGCATTTGTGTGATTTCCAAGGCACTTATCCTTTTTTTCGCAAAAATGGAAAAATTTGCCACTCTGTTATATTTGTGGTAAGATGATGAATGGGTAAGATAAAGCCAAAACAAAGCAGATTTATTTTCTGCGTGACAGTTACCATATTTATAAGTGTAACAATTAATATTTCAAAGGAGGGATATACTTATGGTAAAGAAATTTATGACAATCGTTTTAGCTGCTATGCTTACTGTTAATCTCTGCGCTTGTTCCAATAATGCAGGTTCGGATACGACAGAAGCTACCACAGCAACAAATACATCTGAAATCTCTACGGAAGTACCATCGGAAGAAGATACCAAAGCTTCTACTGAAGTAACAGCCGAAACCACGAATAAATCATCTGAAGATGCTTCTACAACAGAAGCAGATGCAGCCGGATCTAAGGCAGAGGTCACAACGGAAGTAACGACAGAAAAGGCAACCGAGAAAGCTACGGAAGCAAAGACCGAAGCACCAAGGGCTACAACTGAGGCTACTACGGAAGCTAGAACTGAGGCAGCTACAGAAGCAAAGACTGAAGCACCAAAGGCTACAACGGAAGCAAGCTGTTCTCACCCAAAAAGCGCAAGAGTCGCTAAGTATAAGACCGTTCATCATGATGCTGAGTACAAGACAGAAAAGGTTTGGGTGGAAAAATTAGTTGATATTACTATATGCAATACCTGTGGAAAAGAGATTAAAGGGACAGTAACCGAACATGATGAGGCATCTGGCACTAAAGAAATCAATATTGGTACAGATGAAAATCCGCAGATGGTTGAAGTTTGGAATTGCAATGGTTCACATGGTGAATGGGTTGATCGTGGACATTACGAAAAGCAGAAAGTTAAAGTAAAGGATGCTTACGATGAAAAGGTAGTTGATTACTATTACTGCGGTAACTGTGGCAAACGATTATAGATCATAGATGTTTTTAAGGCAAGGAATCTGGTTAGAAATAATCAGATTCTTTTTTTTACAGAAATGTTTGCAAAAAAGTACGATTATAGATAGTATGATATTATGTGAATATAAAATCAAACAAAGAAAGGTTGTGGAGAGTATGAGTAAAAGAAAAATAATCTACATGATTATAACAATGTTGTTAAGTGTTGGTTGTTTCACAAGTTATGGTGATGTAAAAGCATCTGGTGAGAGTGTATCAGAATCAAGAACGGATGAAAACAATGAAATCACATTTGATTGTGTCTGGTTTGGCAGATATCCGCAGGCAGATAAAACCGGAAGAATTTATGATCCGATCAAATGGAGAGTATTATCGGTAGCCGGGGACGATATGTTTTTGATGGCGGACAATACTTTAGATTGCAAAGTGATGAATCAGCAGGCAGAAGATAAAGAGGAATATGAACTGGATCTTCGTTGGGAAAACTGTGATATGCGGACATGGCTAAATAGTGACTTTTATAAGAAAGCATTTAATAAAACGGAACAGAATGCAGTTATTGAAACAAAAGTAAAAACAAAGGTAAGTAAAGGCAGTTCAGTATATTCACAGAAAAAATCTATTACAACAAAAGATAAAGTATATTTATTATCAAAAGAAGAGATAGAAAATAAAAATTACGGTATTATTACAAAAAGGCAACGCGCATTTAAAAATACCGCGTATGTCAAGAATAAAAAAGCAGAATCGAATTTTTATGGGAATGGCTTATGGTGGCTTCGATCGTCTGGTATTATAACAAATCAATTTGATTATGTAGATGGCTTTGGAAACAGTACAACTGAAACCTGTACAGCGAAATATCTTACGGTATGTCCAGTCATTCATATCAAAAAGTCATCTGCTGCATGGATCTATGCAGGAACGGTATGTTCTGATGGTACAGTAAATGAAGTAAATAAACCAGCAAGTATTACAAAAGCCGGATGGATAAAGAAAAATGGTGTTTATACTTATCTTGACAAGAAGAACAATCCGGTAACAAAGAATAAGGGTTGGTATAAGATTGATGATAAGTATTACTATCTGGATGCAACAGGTAACAGGATTACAAAGAATGCCGGATGGTATAAGATCAATGGCAAATATTACTACCTTAGAAAGAGTGGTGTTCGGGTAACAAAGAATAAGGGCTGGCATAAGATTAATGGAAAATATTACTATCTGAAAAAGGATGGAACAAGAGTAACAAAAAATGCTGGTTGGTATAAGATTGGTAATAAATATTATTACCTAAAGAAAAGTGGAAAGCGTGTAAAAAAACAGGAAGGATGGTATCAGGTTGGAAACCGATATTATCAGATTAAAACAGATGGAACTAGAATCGTTTGGGATCGAAGTTCTTGGCAAAAAATTGGTAATAAATATTATTATATTGATCCGAATGGAAAGAGAGTAAAGAAAAAGGCACAGTGGCATATCAATTCTTATGTTAAGGCTGACGGTTCTCTTTGTAAGGGGTGGACTACGATCAATGGAAAACGCTATTATTTTAAATCAAATGGCGAACTTGCTGGTGAACGTATAGCGGATTCGTTTGATCGGGATGAAGATTTACTATACTTTAAAAAAGACGGACAGGAATGGTATCAGATGAAAGGCTTTGGTGCTGTCAAAAAGCAGTATCCGGTTGATTTCTCTGTTGCAATGAAAAAATATCCGAATAAAAGCGTATTCGATGGCCTTGGTAATAAAAATGCAGATCAGTGTAATGTATATGTATATGCAGTTGGTAGAATGATATCTGGTAAAAACCCGGAAACAAGCTGGAAAAAAACATATGATCTGGAGCATGTAAAAGTTGGAGATATTATCAAATATCATACACTTACTGGTGGGGTACATTATGTTATGGTTACAGATGTTGTTGATGATTGTATTGAATTTACCGATGCAAATGGTTCCGGAAACGTAAAAAATCAGGTGGCATGGCATCGATGGGCGTTTAAAGAAAGGTATAGAGGAAATGTAATTTATATACTTTCAAGACCTTAAATACTATAATTTAATAATGAATCAATAAAAAGTTCTATACGGAAGTGTAGAACTTTTTTTATGCGTTTTATCTCTTCTGGAAAAATCTTCCATATTTATATTGTTGTAAGTTTTTATGACAAAAATGGAATTCAATTCCGTTTTGTTTTCCGTGATTCCACCTTTTTAGGTGTTTACATAAAAATTATAGAGAAAGGAAGATAGGAAGATATGAAGAGAAGAAAAACTATCAAATGGAAAACAGGGTGCAAGAAAGTCTTAGCATCGATGGTAGCTGTATCCATGTTTCTTACTTCATCTGTAGGCTTTGCACCGGAAGCTGTATCTGCTGCCGTAAAAACAGAAGAAACATCGGCAGAAGAAGATACGAATACGACATTAGAGGTCACTTCGGAACTATCAACGGAAGATAGCACATCAGATACAACAGAAGCATCTGAAGCTACAACTGTGGAGCAGGTGACAAAAGACTCAGATGGGAATGGAATGTATACGGTTACACTGGAAGATCTGGATCATGGCTCCATCCTGTTTTATGACAAGACGACGAAACAGACAGGAAAAGAAACAAGCAAGTCATTTGATGAGGGTGCTTCTGTATTAGTACAGTTTAAACCGGATGCCGGGTATACGGTAAAAAGTTTCTATATCAGTGATACGAATGGAGAGAAACTGTATGAAAAAGAAACATCAGATGATCAGTTTACTTTTACGATGCCAGCAATGGATCTTATGATCGGCGGTGTGGTACAGGAAGAAGATGTATCGATTGATACGGAAGCATCGGAAGGTCTTCAGGTTTATGGTAATCCGTATGCAGAAGATCCTTGGTACTTAGAGGGTATGAAAGAATATCTGGCATCAAAAGGTATGTCCAAAAATGATGATGCAAAGATAGATTATGGTGCAGGAACAGCCTGTGCAACACTTGTTAGTCAAGCATTTAATTATGCGTATAAGCAAGAGTATGGAAAAGATTTTGGATTCCATAATATAAATAGTTCTACAAATCTGTTTAAAGATTTAATGGCTTCTGATCTTGGCTTTGAATCTATTTATAATGGAGAAGTCTATAATAGCGCAAAAAAACTGGTTCTTCAGCCGGGTGATATTCTTTTGTTTAACATGCATTATACAGCTTTTGATTCAAGTGGTAATATCACAAATAATGAAGACTTTGATCATGCATGTTTTGTATACGATGTCGATGAAGATGCAAACAAAATCTGGATTGCTAATCATCGTGGAGAATCTTCACATGAAGCATACATAAAGAATTTTAATCGTGTTGTATACTATCTTACAAATCAATCAAATCCGGCAGTTTATAAACGTATGCTTACAAAAACGGAAGCAGAAAATTACGAAAAAACCGGAAAATTAGAAGAAGACAGTGATGAGATTTCTTTGGAAGAAATTTCACTGGATGATTTTAATATTGAATTGGAAGCAGAACAGTATTATGATTTCATGACAGTTCTTCGTCTGAAAAAGGATGAGGATAAACCGGGTTCTTTTAAGATCGTAAAGAACGGAAACAAGACTTCTGTAACAAGATATCATTATACGAATGGTGTAAAAGATGAAGACAACACCATATCATTAAAAACACTTCAGAGTAAATATTGTTCCAAATATGGGCTACTTAGTAGTGCCAGATTTACTGCTTATTCCGATAGTAGTGCAAAAAATGTAGCAGAGATCTATACGGATGCAGCCTGTACAAAGAAAGCTGATGCTTCTAAGCTGATAGCAAACAAAACGTACTATGTGAAGTCTGTTCCGGAAGCTGGTATCAAGCTCTATGTAAAAGAAACAAAGACTCCGAAGGGCTGGAGTACCGATACTGCAACCAAAACCATTACCGTAAAAACAACCGGAACTGCAAAGGCTACATTTACGGATGTATTTAATGGTGATCCGTTAAACTTAACTTTGCAAAAAGAGGGAGCAACCGGAAATGCACTTGCCGGAGCAAAATTTAAGCTGACCAGAAAAGCAAGTGGCGACGAGGATAAAGATCAGTCATGGACATTTATAACAAATAACAAAGGTAAAATTGTATTTTCTGATGTATCTTATCTGTATCAGGGAGCTGTTTACTTAACAGATAACATTATTCGTTTCTATGCAGGTAGTTATACTTTAGAAGAGACTACCGCTCCAACTGGATACAAAGCCGAAGGTACATATACACTTTTGGATGGAAATAATAATAAGATTGAAACAAAAGATTTTGATGGAAAGTTATTCAACTTTACAATTACTTCAACCAATGGTGTAGCGCAGACAAAGATTGCAAGTACCGTTGTTACAAACATGAAACTCAATGCTGATGATACACCAAAGATGATCGGCTTCAAGGTTCAGAAGAGAAACCTTGATACCGGGGATACTACTTTGGAAGGTAGCATGACCGATTATACTACAACATTTAAGTTAATCTATACAGGCAGAGCCGGAGATACCAATGATACCTATACATGGTATGACAAGGACTTAGATGGTACAGTAGACAGTGGAGAAAAGATCCATAAGAAAGATGCAACCCATTCCGGTGTTGTTGGAACTTTCACTACGAATTCTTCCGGTTACTTTGAACTTTCCGGTAAGTCATTACAGGCAGGAACCTATCAGATTCAGGAAACAAGCGCACCATCCGGTATGTTAAAGAGTACAGCTGCACAGCTTGCCGGACAGAGCATTCTTGGAAATTCTGTAATCAATTTCCCTGCTGACTGGACAGCCTCGACCGATGGACATGTTTACGATCTGACCGGACAGACAAAAGCATTAAAGAACCCAGTAGCCAGAGGTGGTGTTGCAGCATATAAGTATGATGCTGATACGTTATACCCTGCTCCACAGTCCGGATCATCCTTTAATGGAATTTCATTCTATGTCAGAAATGATAATGCAAATCCGGTCTATCTGGATACGGATGGCGATGGTATCGGTAATACAAAGCTTGATGCAGGATCTTCCGTAAAGATTGGAGATATTACAGATGCGATGCCTTATGCATGGACAAATGCCACTTTCCTTCCGGTTGGTAGTTATACACTGTACGAAACACTTGGCAACAACACAAGTTATACAGCAAGTGTATATTCACAGTCCTTTACGATTGATACAGATGGCAAATATATTCTGATGGCAAAAGAAGAGCATAAGGAAGCTTTAATTCAGTTTTTAAATCAGCAACTTGCTGTTCAGATTCAGTATCTTGGAATTCTTGGAAGAAGTGTTACATATCAGACACTTGGACCTACTAAAATCATTTCAAACCGGGCATCCAGACACGGACTTGCGATTACAAAGTACGATGCCGATGACCGTACAAGAGATCCACAGGGTAACGCAACTTTAATCGGTGCGACTTATGAGATCTACAATAAGAACAGCGGTGCTATCATGGTAGATACAAACGGTGATGGTACTGGTGATACATCGGTTGCACAGAATGGGTTATGTGCAACGATCACAACCATGATCGATTCAGCAACCGGATTTGAGTATGCATCTACCAATCCAACTCTGTTACCAAATGGTACTTACCTGATTAAGGAGAAAACAGCTCCTACAGGCTATGAAAAGACTGCTTCAAGAGCAAGCGGAAATAATGGCTCAATAGAGATCACTTATCGGGCAACAGGAGATAATCAGTATCATTTATTTACAACAACAGAAGCAGAAGCAAATACATTAAAGAATGTTATTACGGCACTTTATCCGGGACATACATTTGACTGGCAGGTACATGCCGGAACCTATATGTCAAACCCTGTAAAGAGAGGAAAGCTTTCTTTAAAGAAGAATGATGCAGACAAGAAAAGCCATAAGATGACTGGTACGATTGCAAGTGCATCATCCGATTATGGAACTGTAAGTAATGACAACGAATCCAAGTATGCACAGGGTGATGCATCCTTTGAGAATGCTGTATATGATATCTATAATGTCTCAGATGGTTATGTATATACGACAGGAAGTAATGCTGCTACAGCATTTTCAAAAGTGGCATCCGGTAAAAGCACCTTTAAATCACTGACGAAACTTGATGTCTCAACCTTAACGTATACAAATGGTATTTATAAGGGTGATCTTACAAGCGTGATCACAGATGAGGTAGCAGGAAAGATCAGACAGCAGATGGCATCAAACCTTTGTTATACACTTACCACAGATAAGAAGGGTGAGGCTTCAACAAGCAACGATGCATTGCCATATGGTATATATCTGGTACTTGAAAGAACACCATCTACCGGATATTTGAACTCTACAGAAAACGGAGGCGTAACAGCTAAGCTCGTTAAGATCACAAGTGAAGGAGATACCGTGTCTCTTGCTTATGATGCAACCGATACAGAGAAAGGTTTATATGAGCCTATCATTCGTGGAGGATTTGAAGTATACAAATACGATGAAGATTCCATGATGAACATTCCGCAGGGTGATGCAAAGGATCTTTCCGCAGAGTATGAAGTGATCAATCGGAGCAAGGATTATGTATGGGTTGACAAAAATGGAAATGGAAAATTTGATGATAATGAATGTTATGCACCGGGAGCAGTTGTATTCACATTTAAGACCGATGCCGAGACAGGAAAGTATACATCAAAGAAAAATCTTCTTTCATATGGTACATATGAGATCCGTGAGACAAAGGCTCCAAGTGCATACCAGAATGCAAGTAAGAAGAATCCAAATAAGTCGGTATTTATTGAGATCCGTACAAAAGATAAGATCGTAAATACCGGATGGTATTATGATAAGGACGGCAAGAAAGTAACAACAAAGACATACTTCTCACCGATTGCATCTCTTTATGACAAAGACGGAAACCTGATCGATGATGTAGAACTTTATAAAACTATTCATTCTAGTTCAGATGCGAAGCTTCTGGTATCAAATACCGTTAAACGCGGTAAGCTTAAGATCAAGAAGAATGATGCAGAAAGAAAAGAACATCAGATGAATGGAGTGATCGCAAGTGCAGAATCCGATTATGAAACTGTAAGTAACGATTACGAATCGAAGTATGCACAGGGTGATGCGTCCTTTGAAAATGCCGTATATGAGATTTACAACATCTCTACTCATTATGTATATACAGCAGGAAGCAACGCAGGTGCTACTTATAAGAGATATGAAACAGGTAAAGATACATTTAAAGCAATCACAGGTATAGATCCAGCCGGACTTACTTTCAAGGATGGTGTACATGATACATTCTTAAGTACATCGATCACAGAAGAAATGATGGATCAGATTCGTACACAGATGACTGCTAACGTATGTTATACACTGGTAACAGATAAGAACGGTGAAGCAGAGACTAAGGCAGATTCACTTCCTGTCGGTACATATCTGGTACTTGAAAAGACACCATCTAGCGGATACTTAAATTCTACGATCCGTGGTGGTGAAACAGCAAAGATCATTAAGATCAGTGAAGATGGTGAAGTTGTATCCCTGAATTATGACGCAACAGACCTTGAAAAGAGTTTGTATGAGCCTGTTATCCGTGGCGGTTTTGAAGTATACAAATACGATGAAGAGACAAAGATGAATGTTCCTCTTGGAAGTGCTGATTTGTCTGCATCATTTGAAGTTATTAACCGAAGCAAGGATTATGTATGGGTTGATACAAACGAAAACGGTACATTCGAAGACGATGAGTGTTATGCGCCGGGAGCAGTTGTATTTACATTTACAACAGATAAGGAAACCGGACGGTACACATCAAAAGCGGATCTGCTGCCATATGGTACTTATGAGATACATGAGACATATCCACCATACGGATATCTGCATTTAAGTAATATCAATCCGAACTTATCCGTATTCTTTGAGATCAGAGAAGAAGGTAAGATCGTAGATGAAGGATGGTATTATGATAAGGATGGTAAGAAAGTAACCAGCCATACCCATTACGCACCAATTCTTGATGCATACGATGAAGACGGAGTAAAGATTCCAAACGAGGAAATCGTTGGTGAACGGAAAGAAGTAACAGATGCAAGATTGATCATTTACAACTTTGTTGTTCGTGGGGATCTGTACTTTGAAAAGAAGAGTGCTGTAGATATGAAGAAGATGGCATATATTCCTTTCCTTATGACATCATATGATGAAAATGGAAATGCGATTGAAAGCCATATCATCTTTACAGATCAGAATGGTAACTATAATTCATCTACATTGTATGTTGATCATACATATGAGACAAATGCCGGAGATGAGATGTATGAATGGCTGACAGCATACAATGAGGCATATGACAATGAAGATACGGAAACACTTAAGAAGCTGGACGAAGAGTATAAGACACTGGTGACAAAATATAAGAAAGGTGTCGGTACATGGTTTGGACTTAATACAAAGGTTTCTGACGACTTGGGAAGACATGGAACACTTGACCAGTCCTTAAATGCGACCGGAGCATTGCCGTTCGGTACTTATACGATCGAAGAGCTTCGCTGTCCAAATAATAAGGATTACGAATTAGTTTCCGATACGATCATTCTTGATACAGATGCAGCGGAAACGGATGCAGCTACGGATCCGGAAGGCTATAAGTCACATAGTATGCATGGAACGATCAATTTTGGTACGATCTATAACAGAAAAGACAAGCTTGGCATTTCAACTGTAGCATTGACACAGGACGAGGAAAGTCATTACAGCCATGCATATTCTGATCTGGTGATTGTAGACTCTGTTACTTATAACAATGTGATTCCGGGTAATTCATATAAGATGGTCGCAGAACTTCACGATGTAGCAACCGGAGATATCTTATATGATGACTGGGGCGAAGAAATAAGAGTAACAAAAGAATTTACACCAAAGCTTGCAACAGATATTTTGAAGATGAACCTTACATTTGATGCATATGACTATAAGGATGGCGGATCGGTAGTTGTATACGAATACTTATATGAGATCGTTGACGGTGAGGAAATCCTTGTAGCAAAAGAAGCAAATGCAAGCACAAAGGATCAGCAGATCCACTTCCCATCTCTTGCATCTGAGCTTACAGATGAGAAGACAGGAGAGCATATGATCGGAGTAGAGGATGATACAGAATATACTCTGGTTGATCTGATCACATTTAAGAACCTTGAAATTGGCGAAACTTATGTGGTAGATGGATATCTGATCGATAAGGACGAAACCGATTACCTGAAAGCGGATGGTTCATACATTAAGGCAGATGTTTATGACAAGGACGATACAAGATTTGCTCATAACAAAGAAGGTAATATTATCTTCAAGCCGGATACAAATGATGGAACCTTTAAACTCGTTTATAAGGTTAAGGGCAAAGATGTAAAGGGTAAAACAGCAGTATCCTTTGTCAATGTAGAAAAGAACCGTAATTCAATTACAAAGCATATGGAAATTACAGATGAGAAGCAGACAATGTACTTCCCTGATGTACATACTACTGTTTACGATAAAGAAACAGGTATTCCAATGTCATTTGCAGATGATAAGATTACAGTTGTTGATACCGTGGCATATGAGAGCTTACTGCCAAAACAGACATATGAACTGCTTGGAACTTTAGTTAATAAAGAGACAGGAAAGACGGTTACAGATAAGAGCGGTAAAGAGGTTACAGCAAAAGCTACATTTGTTCCGGAAACATCATCCGGTACAACAGATGTTGTATTTGAATTTGATGGAACAGGACTTGATGGAACTACGTTAGTTGCATTTGAAACACTCTATCTTGGCTCTGCAAAACTGGTGGATCACAACGATATAAATGATTCTGACGAAACATTCTATATTGGAAAGATCAAAACCAAAGCAAGAAATGCAGAGAATGGAACACAGCTTGCAAATCCGAATGGTTCTATCTCTATAACGGATACTGTAATTTATGAGAATCTGATTCCAGAACGGTATTATAAGTTAGTTGGAAAGATTCTTGATGAAAGTACAGGTAAGGTACTTCTTGATAAGAATGGTAAGGAAATTACTGCAAGTGCAACCTTTAAACCGGAAAAGGCAAATGGTGAAACAGATGTAACATTCACCTTTACTGGCTACGAAGAATTAAAGGGTAAGAAAGCTGTTTGTGTTGAAACATTATATGTTGATGTTATCAAGGACGCAAAGACAGAGAAAGCAACCACAACAGATGCAGATGGAACGGATGAGGTATCTGATAAAGATTCCGATTTCCGGATCATTGCAAAGGAAGATACAATGCCAAACGAAGATCAGACGATCTATTTTCCTGACTTACATACAACTGCTTATGATGCTACAGTCGGTATTAACATGACAAAGGCAGATAAGGCAAAGGTAATTGACCGGGTAGAGTATGAAAACCTGATTCCGGGACTTACTTATGAAGTAAAGGGAACGATCATTGACAAGGCAACAGAAAAGACCGTTGAAGTTAATGGTAAGGATGTAACTGCTTCAGCAACATTTACACCTGATAAAGCAAGCGGATCAGTTGATGTTGTATTTGAATTTGATGCTACTGATCTCGCAGGAAAAACACTGGTTGCTTATGAGGATTTATACATTGAATCATCACTTATCAAGCAGCACAGATATATTGATGATGAAGCAGAAACATTTTATATTCCGAAGATTGGAACAGAGGCAAAGGATGCTGAAAATTCCATGCATGTAGGAGAAGCAAAAGAAAATGCATCTATCATTGATACGATCAGTTATGAGAATCTGATTGCCGGAAGAGAATATCTGGTTGTTGGTCAGTTGATCAATAAGAGTAATGAAACTGCGGTTCTGTTAAAAGATGGAGTGGAATTTAATTCCGAAACCGGAGAATGTGTATCAGGACCAGGACATTACCAGATTATGAGCTTTACACCAGAAAAGAAGAATGGAACTGTTGATATGACATTTAACTTCGATGCAACTGGTCTTGCAGGATCATCCGTAGTTGTTTACGAAGAAATTTATGTCAAGATTGACAATAAGCTTTATCTGGTTGCAGATCATAAAGATTTATCCAATACATCACAGACGATTGATTATCCGGGCGTAACTACAACTGCTAAAAATAAGGCAGATGATACTCACTATGCAAAACCGGAAAAGATTACGATCGTTGATGCGGTTAATTACACGAACCTTGAAGTTGGAAAAACATATACCGTTACAGGTACATTAATGAGCAGAAAGACTGGAAAGGCAATCACCAAAAAGGATAAATCAGGTAAGAGTGTTCCGATTACTTCAACTGTCACATTTGAGGCAGAAAAGAAGAATGGAACTATAGATCTTGAATTTACGGTGGATGCTACTGATCTCGCAGGGGATACAGTCGTTTGCTTTGAGCGTGTTTACTGGAACAAGATTCAGGTAGCAAGCCATACAGATATAAATGATGAATCTCAGTCTGTACATATTGTATCTATTGGAACAACTGCTCTTGATTCAAGTACAAAAGAGCATATTACGAAGAACGGTAAGACTGTGATCGTAGATACTGTGAAGTATGAAGGATTAATTCCAAATACTGAATATGTAATCAGTGGAAAGCTTATGGATAAAGCTACAGGCAAATCCTTAAAGAAGGGTACTAAGGCGTCCAAGATTAAGACACTGGTTAATAAAGTATCTGGTAAATCAAATGAATATATCAGTGAGATCAAATTTACGCCTACGACGGCAGACGGATCTGTTGATATCAAGTTTGAGGTCGATACTTCAGATCTTTCCGGAAAAACGCTTGTTTGTTATGAGGCTGTTTATGAGAACAATAAGAAAATTGCATCTCATGAGGATATAAATAGTGAAGAACAGGCAGTGTACGTTCCTCATATTTCAACAAAGTTAGTAGATAAGCTGACAAAGACCAAAAATACGGTATACAGTAATAAAACTGTTTTGGTAGATACGATCTCTTATGAGAACCTTATTCCAAATATTACTTATACTATTTCTGGTAAGTTGATTGATAAGGAAACTGGAAAAGAGATTGCGATCGCAAATAGTACAAATAAAGACAAGAAAAACATGGTAACGATTACGTTTACTCCGAAAAAGTCAAATGGAACTGTTGATGCAGAATTTGTAATCGACACAACCAATCTTTCCGGAAAAACACTTGTCTGCTATGAATATTTGTATGTAAACAATGTTGAGATTGCAAAACATGAAGATAAGAACAGTGAAGATCAGTCAGCATATACGATTGAAATCGGAACGAAGGCTACAGTGGATGGTAAGAAGACGGCAAAGAAGAGTGAAAAGACAGTCGTAGTAGATACGATTAGTTGCAAGAATCTTATTGTTGGTCAGGAATATATCATGAAGGGTGAGTTGATCGATAAGGCAACAAAGAAATCTACAGGTATTACCAGTACCGTAACCTTTAAAGCAAACAAAGCAAATGCAACGGTTAAGATGGAATTTACAGTTGATACCACAAAGTATGACAGTCTCGTAGCTTACGAAGAATTGTATATCAAGGATAAGCTTGTAGCACAGCATAAGGATATTAACAGCAAAGATCAGACCGTAACATTTACGAAGGATACGCCTCCTGACAAAGTTAAGACTGGCGGAGGAATCTTATTATTCTTACTTATAGTAATGACACTTGGAAGTGGAGTTTATGGTATTTATAATATCCGCAGAAAAAGAAGATATTTAAAATAATAAGACCTTAAAAGCAAGTCAGTTATATTGACTTATAGATCCCCTCTTTATCAGAAATGGTAAAGAGGGGATTGTTTTTTCCTAGTGTAGAAAAAGACTGCATGGTATGATAAAATAATTGCAGATGACTGAGGAAGAAGTAACTAGGATAATCAAAACCGAGTAGTAGTTTTTTGTACTTGAAACCGAAGGCTGTATGTAGAAATGCATACAGCTTTTTCATTTGTTCATAATGAACAGAAGATTTTTTTTTGCAAAAAATAGAAATTATGGCATATTTAGTATAGTAACAACATCGGGTGAATCGGCACCCGGCCAGCAATGGCAAATCGATATCGGAAGTTGTACAGTGCGCACAAGAGCGAGAAGGCAGCGTACGATATCACCTTGTATATATGATGACTATTTGTATGCTTATTGAATTGCAAGGTTCCGAAGGCTAATTCCTCGACTGTGAGCCCCTGTCTGGTATTTGTATGCTTATGGGATTGCAAGGTTCTGAAGGTATGGCTTGTAATAAAATCAATAATGAATGTCAAATACCTGTGGCATCAAAAATAGTAAAAACTTTTTTTTGCAAAAATACTAAAAATAATGGAATTGGTATGATAAAGAAAAAAATAAAAAGGAGAAATTGATATGGTAAAAATATTAGCGATTGCGAATCAGAAAGGTGGAGTAGGTAAGACTACAACAACTATGAATTTAGGACATGCTTTGGCAATATCCGGAAAAAAAGTATTGATTATCGATTTTGATAGTCAGGCAAATCTTACAAAATGTATGGGTATCAAAAGAGAAGATGTCAAAAATTCTATTGCAACATTAATGAATTTGGAAATAGAAGATGAGGAATTGCCAGCAAAAGAAGATTGTATAGTAACAAGAAATGGAGTAGATATTATCGCATCTGATATTTCGTTATCCGCAATAGACGCAAAATTGCAGCAGTCTACAATTTTTGCAGAAAAAATATTGTCAATCATTATTGATAATTTTAAGGATGAGTATGATTATATCTTGATCGATACAAATCCTTCGCTTGGAATTTTGACGATAAATGCACTTACAGTAGCGGACAGTGTGATTATTCCAATGGATACTGAAGCTATGTCTGCGGACGGATTACAGGGGCTTTTAAAAACAATTAGTAAAGTAAAAAAGAGAATTAATAGAAAGTTGGAGATTGAAGGTATCTTGATTACAATGGCAGATGCAAGAACAAACCTTTATAAGGTTGTAACAGAGACAGTGAAAAAAAGTTGCGAAAATCATATTTATGTGTTTAGCACACAAATTCCCCGGACTGTAAAGGTTGGTGAAGCAAACTTAAAGAGAATGTCTATTATAGAATACAATAAAAGCAGTGTTGCATCAAAAGCATATATGGATTTAGCAAAAGAGCTTATTGAGAGAAATGAAAAGAAAAATTAATAATTAAGTAGTAAAAGACAGGAGGTAACATGGGCGCATTAGATTTTGGAATGGACTTAAATGATGCAGTAGAATTTTATACCGATGCCAATGAAATCGGGACGGTGGAAGAAATTGATATTGATTTATTAAAACCATTTCCGGATCATCCATTTAGACTATATTGTGGTGATCGGTTAAATGATATGGTTGAAAGTATTAAAGCATATGGGATTATGACTCCGGTTATTGTTCGGAAAATGAAAGAAGATTACGAGATACTTGCTGGTCATAACAGGACAAATGCAGCAAAGCTTGCAGGGCTTAAGAAGGTTCCGTGTATTGTAAAGGATGGACTTACAGATGAAGAAGCATATATTTATGTGATTGAAACGAATTTAATGCAAAGATCATTTAATGATATGTCCATATCAGAAAAGGCGATCGTACTTAAAACACGGTATGACAATATTAAGTCACAGGGCAAAAGAACAGATATTATCCGTGAATTAAAACGGTTAAATGGAGAAAATGCAGATGAGGAAGAAGCTGAATCTGTGGACAACCGGGAATCCATTGCAAATGAATATGGGCTTTCTGGTCCCACGATGGCACGATTACTCCGGATAAATAAGTTAATCCAAGATTTTAAAGATATGGCAGACGAGGGGTTGCTACCGTTATTAGCAGCTGTAAATATTTCCTACATGGACGAGGATGCACAGATATGTGCTTATGAGGTTTCACAGGAAGAAGAAAAGAAAATTACTGCACCATTATCGCAGCAGCTAAGAACAGCTAATAGCTGTGATAAACAGGTGGTACAAGCAATTTTTGGAGGCAAAAAGGAAAAGGTTACAACAAAAAAAATTAGTATTCATCCAGATACTTATACATCTTATTTTGCAAATAAAAAGCCCAAGGAAGTTGAAAAAATTGTAAATGATGCTGTAGAAGTATACATGCCTATCCGAAATAGATTCAAAAACAAATCTATTGAAGAGATACAATCTATCATAGATCGATTTGTTAATGAGTACACAGGAGAGTAAAAAGAAAGGGATTGTCATCGTTAAGGCAATCCCTTTTTTATTTGTTTCAGGAAAGAATTACATATTAATAGTAGTTCATTAAGAGAAATAAAGGAGGATATAAATATGTTGAACAAAGTAATATTAATGGGGCGGTTGACGAGAGATCCGGAGATTAGATATTCTCAGGGTAATGACCAGACCGCGATTGCAAGATTTACTCTTGCTGTAGACAGAAGATACAACAGAAATGGTGATCAGACAGCAGATTTTATCAACTGTGTTTCATTTGGAAAATCAGCGGAATTTGCTGAAAAATATTTTAAACAGGGAACAAAGATTGTAGCAGTCGGCAGACTTCAGACAGGAAGTTTTACAAATAAAGACGGCAATAAGGTTTATACAACGGATGTTATTGTTGACGAACAATTTTTTGCTGAAAGCAAAAAGAGTTCTTCCGCCGATAGTAATAATCAGCCATCTAGCAGAATTTCACCTGAAATTGCAGAAGGTTTCATGAGCATTCCTGAAGGAATTGAGGACGACCTGCCTTTCAAGTAAAATCTTAAAAAATACGTTGTTCAAAAAAAGAGGCGGCATATCAGTTTTGGTATGTCGTCTTTTATTTGTTTTATTTCGAAAATACATATTTGAAGTAAATCAAATATTACAGGAGGATTTAATTATGCATTGGATCGCGTTTTATGTTGCAGGAAAGTGTGTTTGTTCGTATGATCTTCGTCATACTTTTTGTGGCGAATATGAAAATACAATAGCATTGCTCACTAGCGAATATAACTATGATATAAAAGATATTTCTGCTTATATCTGTATGAAGATAAAAGGGCAGTATGAAAAAATAAAGAAGATAATCGGAGAAAAAAACGGCAAACTGATTATTTGCAGTATTTAAGTTTCACCTGATAAAAGAAAAAATTGGAGGAAAATAATTATGGTTATAAACATTGAAACGGCGGAATATGACACAGAGAGAGTTATAGTTGAGGCAAGAGGCATAGATACATATGATTTTGCTAGAATAGGAGAAACAGACGATGAGGCTGTGGATCGTGCAAACCATTATATAAAAAAGAAAGTTCAGGATTATGCCCGGTTATGTAAAGAACGTGAGGGCGATGATTACTGGAAAGACCAGCTTGCAACAGCTAAGAAAAAAGCTAAAGCTGGATATGTTGTCATGTCATTTGAAGAATTAGATAAGCATAAAAGACATATTTTGCTTACTAAACCTGTAACAGAATCTACGAAAGAACAGTTTGAATATGCATTAAATGTTCTTCCCCCTCTGTATTATACAGAGCGGAGTGGAGTTATTATGTTTTGCATGCGTGAAATGTACACAGGTACATTCACTACGCAGTATGCTTATGATCGGCATACAGACAAATATTACTGTAAAATGGTAGACTGTACAGATACTTCAACATGGATCAATAATTATCTCGCGTCATAGTGCGATAGAAGCTTTTAGAAATTTTATTTCTAAGAGCTTCTTTTATTATAGGCGTATATATGGCTTTATACGTCGATTTATTATATTAATAGGCATTTATATTGATCACCGTATAAAATGGCAGAAAAGTGGCAAATTTGGGCGCAGAATGGATGTAAAAAGATGTGACAATGCGTAAAAAGTTGCAGAAAACTTCCTTTTATTTTCAAATAGAAAAAGACACATATTAGTGATAAATAAAATTAACAGGAGGAATAAAAAAATGTTTTGGGATACGGTAGCAGGACAGGAATTCACAAAATACACAATACCGGAATTGATTAATTCCATGAATAAAATGGTGGAGGAGCTTAATAACCTAAAAAAATCACATAATCAGTATGTGATTACATGCGAATGCGAATCATCGAAAATCAATGCTATTTTAACGAAGGAGTTAGAAAGCGGATCCAGACTTGTGAATCACATAAAAAATGGAAATGATATATTCCTGATATTTGGAAAGTAACACCCAGATCAATATGTAGATCCCCTCTTTATCAGAACTGGTAAAGAGGGGATTGTTTTTTCCTAGTGTAGAAAAAGGCTGCATGGTGTGATAAAATAATAGAAACATATGAATGGATGTATGTACTATGATGTCACATGTGATTATTTAAAGTGGAATTTAATTCCATATTTCTTATGAAACATAAGAAATGGAGGCAATCATATGTGTACGATTAACAGAAACTATAAGGACCGGTTATTTCGTAAGCTGTTTGGAGATCCGGGAGGCAGTAGATAAAGCGGTAAAAGATTGTATCCGGGATGATATTCTAAAGGAATATCTGTCATCCCATAAATCGGAGGTGGTTGGAATGTTACTTACAGAATTCGACGAAAAGAAATATCAGGAGTATTTGATCCGAGAGGCGCGCGAAGAAGATCGCAAAACGATTGTGAAAGCAATAAAAACGATGTATACGTTTGGAATTCCAGCAGATGTTATTGCAGATAAATTGCAGATGACAGAGGAAGAAGTAGCCATGATAATCAAAACCGAGTAGTAGTTTTTTGTACTTGAAACCGAAGGGCTGTATGTAGAAATGCATACAGCTTTTTCATTTGTTCATAATGAACAGAAGATTTTTTTTTGCAAAAAATAGAAATTATGGCATATTTAGTATAGTAACAACATCGGGTGAATCGGCACCCGGCCAGCAATGGCGAATCGATATCGGAACCTGTACAGTGCGCACAAGAGCGAGAAGGCAGCGTACGATATCACCTTGTGTATATGATGACCATTTGTATACTTATGGAATCGCAAGGTTCCGAAGGTGAAAAAGAGCAGAAATCCATTTTAGAGGCATTTGTATACTTATGGAATCGCAAGGTTCCGAAGGTAGTACATAGAATAAAGAAGAATATTTACACAGTGTATATTTATGAAGGATGTTCACGGAAACAAAATCAAAATAAATAAAATCAAACAACAAAAATGCAGGGCTTTCCTTGCATTTTTGTTGTTTATATGCAATAGAAGACAGAAAACTCATTGCGTGAAATTGCTGTTTCACGCAATGAGAGGGTGATATTTAAAGAAAGAGTATTACACTGAATGAAATTCAGTGTAACAGTTTTTATTATTCAAAATTGCAATTATATATAGGGTTTTATCTTTATTCGTTATGCTGGCTGATAAGTGAATGTTTTCTGCATCCAGATCTTTACATTAACTTCAGCGTAATATTTATGAAATAACGGACTCTGATTATCTGTCTATTAACTGGATAACAATTTATTCTAGGTTTATTAGGTTCAGCTTTTCTAAATTCATTCAATTATCTGAATCAATTCTATATTTGAAGTAAAATGTGGAATTTAATTCCGCTTTCATCATCTGTTCATAATGAACAAATGATGATAACAATATGAAATGATCATATATTTTTGGGGTTCGTGAATTACATGTCAAGATAAGGCTTCAAAAAGTCTTTGTCGCTATAGTTTCAATTTTACTACTACTGCTATGTTATTTTTGCAAAAAAAATTTATCCAGTGTCATTCTGTACAATTAAATAAAATTCCATATTAGATTTAGAAAGGAATGGTGACACTGTGAATAATAAATATCGTAATGAAGTTGAGGAAAAGGCGAAAGAAAAAATTGATGATATCTGTGCTTCTCTCCCGGCTGTTGTAACCAGATTTGAGAGAAACATTAAGCAGCAAACACAACCGAGAACAAGGCTTGCATATCTGCGTGATATAAAGACATTTTTAGAATTTTATAGTAAGTATAATAAAATAAATGTAATGGACATTACTGTTAAGCAATTAGAGGAATGTAATCAGGATTTTTTTGATGATTATATAAATTTCCTTGAAAGTTATACTAAAAATGGTGTTAAGCGGACAAACCATCGTTCAGCAATCAAAAGAAAACTTTCTGCCCTGCGGAAATTTTATTCATACATGTTTAAAAATAATCTTATAAAAACAAATAATACAGAGAAAATCACAATGCCAAAGTTAAACCAAAAAGATATTGTTTATATGGATTCAGATGAAGTAAAGAATTTTCTGAGTCTTGTAAATAATGGAAAAATCACTGGAAGCCGAATGGAGGAAGTCTATCATGATATACTTGGATTCCGAAATACAGTAATTGTTAGTCTTCTTTTGACAACCGGGATCCGTGTATCGGAATTGGTTGGACTTGATATAAATGACGTAGATCAAAAGAACTCCTGTCTTAATGTTGTTCGCAAGGGAAATAAAGAAGATCATGTTTATTATCCAAATGACATGAAAGAAATGCTTGAATATTATCTGGAATATAGAAAACGGATTAATATCGAAAATCAGGATGAAACTGCACTCTTCCTTTCGACAAGGGGTTCAAGGTTAAGTGTGCGATCCGTTGAAAATCTTGTAAAAAAATATGGCAAAAGTGCTGTGCCATTAAAAAATATTCATTGTCATTCAACAAGAAGTTCATTTGCTATGGAGTTTTTAAAGAATAGTAATGGCGATATTGAGGGGCTTCAGTCTGCACTTGGTCATAAAAATATTGCTACAAGTCAGTTTTATGCAAGAAGCACACAGGAAATGAAAAAATCAAAAAAAGAGATGGTGAATTTCCTTAAAGATCAATAATTTATTTGTTAGTGCCTCTAGTTCCATATTTTTATTGAACGTAATTAACATGGAGAATGGAATTGGAGGAAATAAGCGTATGCTAAAAGAAAAAAAATTTGGAAAACTCATGTATGAAGTTGCAACTATTGTATGGAATATGTTTCTTGATATGTGGGATGTCATTGGTGATTTTTGTGAGTATCTGTTTGTTGGGGTAATATTACCGATCAGTTTATTAGCTGTCTGTTATTTTGTTGTTGCAGTGTTATGTCCGGAAGCTGGAATTGCTTTTTTGGTAATAGCTGTAATGGTATTAGGATATGTTGTAAATACATATAGAAAATACAAAAGGTTTCTTGCACAGAATCATTCATGACAAAAAATAAGCAACAATCTAGGTTTTAAATGTTACACAGAATAAAGTGTAACATTTAGGACTTGGATTTTTTTTATGCGCAATAACGTACATATTTATAATAACAAAACTTAAATAAAAGGAGAAATATAATGATTAAAATCAAATATCATAATGATAAAATAATTAAGCTTGAATGTGTAAAGGGATCAGACTGGATTGATTTAAGAGCTGCGGAGGATGTTGTTTTAAAGAAAGGCGAATTTAAGCTGATTAACCTTGGCGTTTCAATGGAGATACCAGAGGGTTACGAAGCTCATGTTGTACCTAGAAGCAGCACTTTTAAAAATTGGGGAATCATACAGACCAACTCAATCGGAATTATTGATAATTCTTATTGTGGTGATACAGACATCTGGAAATATCCGGTATATGCAACAAGGGATACTGAAATTCGACTCAATGATAGAATTTGTCAGTTCCGTCTTGTAAAAAATCAGGATCCTGTTGAGTTTGAGACTGTCGAACATCTTGGTAATAAATCAAGAGGTGGCTTTGGCTCAACTGGAATTGGATAGATCAGGATAAGATTGACAGAAATAAGCTTGCTATTATTTTGCAGGCTTATTTTTTTGTCATATTCAAAAAGAAAGGATGAAGATCATGGAACAATATTCAATTATTGATATTTTGTCCGGAGTTATTTCAATGAACGTATATAACTCGGATAAGTTGGGAAAAAGAGGCATATGTAACTGTCCATTCTGCCATGACAGCATTAAGACATTTATTGTTTCTGAAAAGCAGAACAAGTATCGTTGTTTGTCATGTGGAGATTCTGGAACAGCAGAAGAATTTCTGGAAAAGGCAAAAGGAATGTCTGAAGCTGAAATATGTGATTATATCAATGGCATATTTGGAAATCCAAGCAATTTTACAGCAAAAACAGACTCAATTAATTTTAAGATCTGCGAAGCAAATCAGATTGCTGCAAACTACTACCACTCTTGCTTAATGAATAATCAGGAGGCATATAATTATCTAAAAGAGCGTGGTATTACAGACGAAACGATAAAAAAATTCAACCTCGGTTTTTCTCCGTATGGAGTGGGTGATATTTTAAAAAAATCCGGCATTGATGATAATGTGTTAAAGAAAAGTGGTCTTATAAAAATCAAGGATGGAAAATGTAAAGATACCATCTTTGGACGGATCATGTTTCCGATCATGGTAGATGGTGGAAATAAAACAAATACAGTTGGGTTTGGTGGACGTCTTATGACGTATCCAGATCCCAATTATCCTAAAGCTCCAAAATATCTAAACACTGCTGATTCCAGTGCCTTTAAGAAGAAAAAGACATTATTTGGATTTAATTTTGCAAAAAAATCTAAACGAACTGGGATTATATTGTGTGAAGGATATATGGATGCAATAGCATTACATCAAGCTGGCTATGATAATGCTGTAGCTGCATTAGGAACTGCATTTACGAGATATCATGCGTTGTTATTGAAAGAGGTAACAGATGTTGTTTACTTATGTTTTGATAGTGATGCAGCAGGTACTATAGCAAAGAAAAAAGCTATTCCAATTCTTGCAGGTGTAGGATTAAAGGTAAAAGTTTTAAATTGTTCACCACATAAAGATCCGGACGAATTTATAAAGAACGAAGGAAATGTTGCATTTCAAGATGTAATCGATAACGCACAGGATGGTTATGAATTTATGATCAATCAGCTGAAGACGGAATCGGATGACTTTGAAAAGACTTTTTCAAATTATATATTACGATTGCCAGAAAAAGAATATAGAAACTATTTGGATTCGTATGAAAAGCTTTTTGGCGATAAAAAGATGGAATCAAATTCCGGTACTGTAACTGAGGTAGTTGTTGATTATAATGAAATGGAAAATGATTTATATCAGGATGTAGTGAATGAATTTGATATAGAGTTTAATTAAAGAACAAGGACTGTGTATTTTATATACACAGTCCTTCCTTTTATATTAGACAGCTTTTGGGGCGTTATAGATGTATTCCGGAACTTTGTCTGTAAGTGTATTTTTATGAATTATTATTTTCTTAATATCATTATTATCTGGAGCATCAAACATGATATCAAGCATTAGGTTTTCCATGATACTACGCAGTCCTCTCGCTCCTACAGATCGTTTAATTGCTTCATTTGCGATATCCAATATTGCTTCGCTATCAAATGAAAGTTCGATGCCGTCATGTTTAAATAATTCTTGATATTCTTTTATAAGAGCATTTTTAGGCTCTGTAAGAATATGCACTAGATCTTCAACAGTTAAGTCATTGAGTTGAACTAACAAAGGAAGTCTTCCAAGAAGTTCTGGTGTAAGACCGTATTTTTGTAAGGTTTCTTGATCCAATGATGGTTCGCTTTCGATTTTGCTGATGGAGTTAAATCCAATAATGTTGTGTTCATCTTTTTTATTCAGCATTCCTTCAAATGCTCCGCCGCAAATGAATAGAATTTTTTCGGTGTTGATTATTACATTATCTCCTAGTGGATGCTTTCGTAGTGTTTTTACCGGAACGGATACTTCAGCTCCTTCAATAATTTTTAATAAAGCATGTTGCACCCCTTCTCCTGAAACATCCCTTGTTATGGATACATTTTCAGATTTTCTTGCAATTTTATCAATTTCATCTATATAGATGATTCCTTTTTCTGCTCTTTCAATATCACCATCTGCAACTTGTAACAAGCGTGTCAATATATTTTCAACGTCATCTCCCACATATCCGGCTTCTGTAAGAGATGTTGCATCCGCGATCACGAATGGCACATCTAATATCTTAGCAAGTGTCTGAGCGAATAAAGTTTTTCCGGTTCCTGAAGATCCAACCATTAAGATATTACTTTTCCGGATCAAACCACTTTCATCAGCCAATCTTTTTTGATGATTATAAACAGCAACAGATAAAACCTTTTTTGCATGATCTTGACCTATGATATACTTGTCAAGTTCCTTGTATATTTCCGATGGAGTGAATTTAACATCAGGTAACGTATCGAGATTTTTCAGTTGTTCATCAAAAGGTCTTTCGAATTTTTTATCAAAGTCCATAAATAAGTTTGTAGCTGTCTGTGAACACTTTGGACAAATATAAATACCCTGTAAAGCTTGTGATGGATATAACGCAACTTTGCTTAATGGTACGCCACAAAAGGCGCATTTTGGTTCAATATTCATATGTATTTCTATACTCCTTAATTATAATAATTTTGTTTTTATGATTGCAGTAATAAGACTTATTAGTAAAATTCCTATTGTCATTCCAGATAATTCCAGTAAGTTGAATAATAACATTTTGGGAGTAAATTGAAGTCTGATATATTCTTTTGTTGTCATATGCATTACCTCCTGTATAAATAAAATGTTAGCATAATAGTTTCTAGTACAATTTTAGCGAAAAAATTGTAAAAATTATTCTAATTCGCTATATTCAGCATCATCCAATTCTTCGCTATACTGAGAAGACTCTAAGTAATCTTTATATTCTGTTTCCGCTAATGTTTGGATTTCATTCCATCTTTCGGCTAATTCTGGATCAATTTTATTGATACATTCAAAGACATCCTGTTGATGACTGTATAAAGTTGCCATTGCTTCCATATCTATAATTGCTTTATTGATATCTGATAAATCGGCGTGTTCTTTATAGAGATCTGCGAGTTCTCTTTTTAAATCAATAATTTCAGCTTTAGTTGCTTCGAGATCATCAGTATAATCTTTTTTTATTACGTCGTAGTATTTTGTCATTGTATCCATTTCCGAAGAAAGAGCATTTTTTTGTAATATACGTTCCTTATCGATTGATGCTCTCATATTGCGAGCAAGTTTGTCCAATTTAATTTTATGATCGATAGCTCTTTGTTCCAGTTCTTCTTGGTACATATTGTAATATTCTTCGGCAGTTTGATTTGGCTCCGGTTTTGGAAGTTCTGCTGCTTTATTTTTTTCCGCATTATATGTCCGGTTTGGTTTATGGTGTGCAGAAGATCCTTTGACACCACGTTCAATTCCAAGATCCTCTAATTTTTTTGCATATGAATCCTGAAATTTACTAAGAGCAGCTGGACCATTTGTAAAACTTTTGGCACATAGGCATCCTCTCTCATCAACAGGTGTAACGATTGCGTGAATATGTGGAGATGCCTCGTCTTTATGACAAACGACAGATAACACATTATCTTTTCCGTCCCCGGCAACATTGAATGTTTCTTTTAACCATTCCAATGAGCGTCGTTCCCATTCAGAAACATCAATATTTTCTTGCTCAATATCATCGGCATCTCCAAATTCTAAAACGATATCATATGCTTTTACCTGATTGGAACGAATTTTCCGTCCATCGGCTTGTTGCAAATCTTTGATTCGTTCTTTAACCGCTTCATCATATGAGATCTCATTATTATTTTCGTCATGACATGACAGTAAAATATCGTTTTGATTTGTTTGCGATGGATCTGCGTTAGTAACATGCTCTTGCCTGAAGGTAACATTTATATCATGATTCCATCGAGATTTAAGAGTTCCCATGGAAGTTATTTTATTAATTAATACACATGCTTTAGCCATAGCTTCGTCAGTCCTTTCATGTTTTATTAGGTATATTTAAAATATGTGTAGGTAATCGAAAAAAAATAATATAGGTGTAATATGTTATACACCTATGGATCAAGAAAATAATACGAAACCCTGAAAAAAGAACTGGAACTGGATCAAAATACGCACGCAAACGCACCATAATTGAGTATCTTAAAATAATAAAAATCGTTCCCGATATATAGATATAATTATAAAAAATCGAAAAAAAATCATGTACCCTGCTGCCATGATAATCCTATATATGCAAGAGGAAAGGAACAAAAAAGAACGATAAAGTTGAAAAAACTGGTGCTGTAAGAAATACATCACTGGATATAGCACAATATAGCCACTTCTGTCCACTAGAGCATGACGAAATACATCACCTATAACTGATGTACAAAATTAGTTATCTTACATCAACTATATGTGATGTAATATAGGAACATTATACATCAACTATATGTGATGTAATATAGGAACATTATACATCAACTATATATGATGTATTTGCAGTTAGATATTAACGCTGTAATACATCTGGTTAATATGATGTAAATTGAAATAGCTGTTCAGTGAATCATGCATCATATTAACATGATGAAAGTGAAGCACCACATTAATGTGATGTAATATGGTGCTTCAAGGAAGAATGTACAATAAACCATGTACAATACACTATTTATGTTTCGCATTAATTATATCAAATGAATCTAGTGATGTATTTTTGCAAAAAAAACATGGGGATAATTGCAAATAATCGCATATTTACAATAGATAGAAATACAAATAAGAGGAACAAATATGCGTAAGGAACAGGCTAAGATTATTGAAAAGGCAAGGAAAAAGGCATTAGATAATCGTTACATAGAGGTATTGGAAAAAGAAGATCTGACTATTAAGCAGTTGAAATTAATCTATGATTATATAGTTGGAAATAAAAAATATGGTGAAGATAAAATATTAAATGAGATAGATAAATATATTTTTTATGATTGTGATGATCATACAAAAGAGAATATCCTGCTGCCATACCGGGATAAATTAATAGGTGAGGATGAAAAGAAAAAATTAATCGTAGAAAATCAGAAGAAATATTATGTAAATACAATATATATATTTCTCTGTAATCATACGGAAGAAGAATTTATTGATCTGAAAAATTTTATAGAAAAGAATGAATTAAATGAGTTGCTGACTAATTTAAAAAATTATAATTCAAGTGATATAAATGATCTTATCACAAATTACACCGATTCATATTATTACATGTATTCTGAATCTAATGTGTCAGATTCAACAAAGAGAGGCTTTAATATATTAAAAAAAATGCTTCAAAATGGTTTATTAAAAATAACAGATACAAAGGATACAAGAAAGACGATTGTAGCACGATTGCAGGAAGAAATAGAAGCAGGTGGTGTAGGGCATGATAATGAGCTTTGTTATTACCTGCTGCCGAAAGAAAAGTATAATTGTCTTAAATCATTTGTAGATGGATTGATAGAATATGTGAAAAATAAGGCAGCAGTGGTATTGGATGCAGACACTTGCTATACATCAGGGCTATTTTATTCAGAAGATATCAGGAGATTTATAAATGATTTAAAAGAGCATGGTAATAAGTATAGAGTAACTATTGCTTGTCCAGTAACAAGGATAGCAATAAGGCGAGAGGAACAATACACGAATGTTTATATATACACATATAGAGAAATTCAAATAGACAAAACGGTGAATGCATATATGGCGAGTGATGGGGTTAGTTTTGCAATATATCCAGATGGAACGATTTTGGAAAGAAAATCAGAAAAGTGGTATCCACTTACTATAAAAAACTTCTTAAGAATATCTTTAAAAACGGCATCCAATGTATATATGGATATAGTGGAATTGTTTTTGAATTGCTGTTCTCAATGTGGGTATACATTCGCAAAGGATATTAAAACAGATTTAGCAAATGGCTGTAGTGTGCCAATTACATTTAATGATTTGTTTGTATACCACAATCGAAAAGAATATATGATTTCCAAATACAAAAGAGCTACCAAATATAATATAAAGTGGAATAAGCTTAATTTGAATTTATCTTATATGATATTAAAGAGCATGAGTTATGTAGATAAACGCAGTTCCACGGTACTAATAAATCATACATTTGAAAAATCCTTGGATGGCTATATGTATAGTCCGCGTGGAAAAGTAAGAGAAGGTGTGAGTAATTTTTTAAAAGCTGTTATATCAAGCAAAATAAATATGGCAGCAGAGGTTCGTATGGTTATGGATGAAATGTATAAGGATTCCAGTATAGTGCTTGAACGTGAAGAATTAGAGGAAGAGCAAAATGCTCAAATGAAAGACGCAGAACAAATGTTAGATGATTATATTGCTATGTGCTTTCAAACAAAAATGAAAGTGGATCTTCGCATAACAACATTGGCGCAGCTTAAGAACAGACACGACAGAGTTAATTATGAAGATAATTATGAAAATGCAGGACCGGTATGTGTGCCAAAGAATAGTAGATTTAATCATCTTAGAAAACTGCTGCCGAAAGAATATGAATGGATACGAGATAGAAAACGTCTGATCGATGAATCAAGAATACAGCATCATTGTGTCTGGTCATATGCTGGCAAGATAACGTCAGATAAATGTGCAATATATAGTTATTACGATAAGGATGGCAAATATGGTACAGTACCAAAGAGATATACATTAGAATTTTTGATTGACGAATCTGGAAAATATTATATCTATCAGGCACAGGGAAGATATGATTCAGTAAATAGTTCTTCAATCTATAATTATATTGAAAATCTTCTAAATGAAATTCAAAAATAATTACATATTCAAAAATGGAATTTAATTCCGAAATTGAAAAATCACTCGGTATATGACAATGACCTATACCGGGTGATTTTTATCTGAAAAACTAAGCGTACATATCAAAAGAAATAGAATTAAATACTTCTACACCTTCTGGATCGAATTCATTTAATTTATCCATATCAAAAACATAGACAGGATATGTACAGAATCCGCTGTGTACTTCTCCAACTTTCATACCTAAAAGATTATCAATAATAAACTTCTCTGCATTTGGATTGTTATTTGTATCGACTGCTGCCATATTCTTTATTCCAAAAGAATGTATAAAGACAGTAATATCAGCAAAAGGTTCTCCATATGTATTCATAAACAGAAGTGCTAAACTACCATTTTGGTATGCATCGACATGAAGCATCACATTTTCTACGACATCTTCACAAAATTCATATTTTATTATTTTGTTTTCCATGAATTGAACTCCTTTTTATTTTATTAGATATTATAAATATGTGATATAGATAAGCTAATAATAAATGTAAAATGATTCCATTAATGATGCAAATTTTTTTCATATCTATATTTGACAAATAAGGCTATTATACTTATAATTATCAATGCGGAGATAAATGTAATTTTACATAAAAATGGTAAAATTTTACTTTGCACACAATTTTCATTCAAATAATGAAGCAGTCCTTAGACATTCCGTTTAAGAACTGCTTTTTGTTTCATCTGTTCACAATGAACAGAAGATTAATCGGTTTCGGCAATTCCTTTCAGAAGATGGTATAATTCCTCGGTTTCTTCTCCAGATAGCGTAATTCCTTTTCTGCATTTTTCTTCGTCATTATCATCTGTCATCCATGGGCGAATGTCATAGCGTGGCTCTTTTCCATTCCAAGATACTTCCCGAAGTCGTAGCTGGTAGCCGTATTTGTCTGGCTGACCAAATGCTCCGTAATCTGCTATAACTTCATAAGATACATTTTTGTCAGAATCATTTTTATGAAATGCCATTTTAAATTCCTCACTTTCATTCATTTATATAAATTATATCATATTTGTTATATCTGAAAAAATTGCAGAAAAAAAAGTAATTATCAAAATAATGTTAAAAGTGGGTTTGCAAAAATTAGCTGAAATGGCAATCCATTATAATGAAAGTAGAAAAAGAGAAAAGGTAAAAGTAATAAAGCATGAATATTAGGCAGCAGTGGATAAAAAATAGTCTGTCACTGAAAAATGTCTAAAATTTGAAAGGAGTTATGAATATGAAATTAACGGATAAAACAGGTAAATGGGATACAAATAAGACTTACATTGGAAGAAAAAACAATTATGTTGTAAAAATCTCTGAAATACGAGGAGCGACACAAAACAACGATAAGAAATGGTATTATCTTTTAAGTAAAGATGATTACAGATATAACTCATTATGGAAGAACCCGATATACGATTCAAAAGAATCTTGCGTTATGGCAGCAGAGGAAAAGATAAAACAGTTAATTGCTGAAAGCAAACTTACAGACAAACAGATCGAAAAACTGTGGAATGAATTGGAGGATGTATTATTCGTAGAAGCACACGATTTCTTTGACGATGCGTGTTATCAGGATGATATTACACTTGTTTTGGCATCTGATTGGAATGGATTTTCAGCCGGGACGACAAGACAGACGATTTGGAAATGGTTCGATATGCATCATTCAAAAGGACTGTCATATTTGGTCGGAGCATAAAACATGAATATACAAAAGTGGAATTAAATTCCGCTTTTGTATACCAAAAAAATAAAAAGCAATGTAAAAAGGTGTTTGCAGGATAATGTCGGAAATTGACTTTAGTTTTGAATAGGTCTTAAATTTAAAAAGGAGAATAAATAAAATGTACAAATTACGGATATATGAAATATCGGGTGCAGGTAAAGGCAAATTATATCATCAAGAGTTATTTGCCACAAAAGACCAGATGGATAAAAGATATAATGAATTTTTTAACAAAGAAAGCAGTTTTAATCCTACGGCGTGGAAATTGGTTGACGGAGAATGGAAACGATTGGAGGGGTATTAATATGTATAAATAGATAATCAATTATGACGGTGGCTGGCTTAAAGATAGCTCTGATATGGATTATTTTTATAAAACGGAAGATGAAGCTAGAGAAGAAGCAGAAATGGATATTGAAAATTATATAATGAATTGGAAAATAGATGGTTGTGAATATGAGCGTGAACTATTTGACATTGAAATTGATGAGGTATAAAAATGACAAAATCAGAAGCTATGAAATGTGAAAAACTTATAGAAGAAGCAATTAATAATTGCATAACCGCCAGTGAATCGTGGCAAAAGTATGAAAACTGTAAAGAAAAAAAATAACATGGTTGAAGCTGAAATTGGTATGAGAGAGTTTGATTATCGCAGAGAATATGCGGAAGGCATTAATCAGGCACTTGTAACTGTTGGATTTAAACATGATAGAATGAAAGAGTTAGAAAATTTAATAAATTAATAACCAATAATTTAAGATAAGAAGCTGATTGATTTGAGTGAAAAATGTCAGGTGAATTTATGGAGGTGTAATTATGAACGCAGTACAAGAAGAATGGGAAAAAATGAGAACCGCATATCAGATTAGATACGCAAGAATGTGTAAAAAGGTAAAAGAAGATGAATCTAATACCGATAATCACGGAGCATTACTTGAAATGAGCTATGTGTTAATTACGGTGTTTGGATTGACAGCAAAACAGGTGCAGGAAGTAGAAAGGAATGGTGGATTAACGGATGATGATATTGGATAATACGGTGTCCGGCGAGACAACCCTATATAACAGAACAGGCGATGTTGAGAATTTTAAAAAATTTGAATTACAGTCAATAACATTCTTTGACAAGAAAAATGCTCTTGGTCATGCTGTTGTTTTTATGAATAGAAATAACCATGCATCAAAATTTGAAATAATCTTTAAAAGAGATAAAAATAAAAAATATCATTTTTATTATCAAAATCATGTATGCCTTGACTATGATGAACATAAAGAATTTGAAGCTTGGTTTAAGTTGATGATTCCAACTGAATAGTCATTGGAAGCAATAAGAAGACAGGTAAATTACTTACCTGTCTTTTTAGGTTTGCAAAACTTGGATGTTGTCTGAATTTTGTATAATTAATACATATTAAAGGTAAGAGCTTCGATGAATGATTGGAAAAATAATTTATGGGAGGTTCTTGAAATATCCAATATGAAAACAGTATTAATAACCGTAGAGATTTATGATAATTCGACAGCGGAAGATATAGAAAGAGCGATAAGTGCAGGATTAGATAATAACGGAATTGATTGCACTTATGATGTAGAAGAAAGAGAGGCAGAGTAATAATGGCTATTAGAAATATGTTACACATAAACCAGCTAAAGGCGTTTAAGGCTTTTCTGGAGAGTAAGGGGTATATGATTATTCCTACAGCAGGGGAGTATGAGGTACTGAGAGCTCAGAAACCTAAGAAAGAGAGAATGCCTAAGGAAAGCCCTGTAATAGTGTATAAGAGAAAAGGTGCTAAGGAGCATTTATCCATCATGGAAAAGGATTTTTATTTAGTAAATGAGTTTTTGAGAGGTAAGGAGGCTGAGTAATATGAGTTTAAGAGTAAAAGAGGGCATTGATTTAGAGGTACTTAGAGAGTACGGATTTAAGACAGGTAAAGAGTGGAGCGATGCTGGAGAGCGGTGTTTAGCAGGTATCGGATATGCTTATCAGCATGAATGGTATCATAAATTTTTAATGGATGCCGATGAGGATAATACCAAGATCGCTTATATCTCAGATGATTATGATATTCCATGTGTGCGTATCTTAGTGAGAACGGAACACAGAGATTTAGATGTGGATGTAGCGGTAGAGGATAGTTATCATGTTGGTGGATCTGAGTTAGACATTGTAACAGACACTATCTATGAGCTTACACAGGCTGGAATATTGGAGGCAGTACCAGATGAAAGATAGGTATTTATTCAAGGCGAAGAGAACGGATAATGAAGAATGGAGGAAAGAAAATTGATGAAATAATGATTTTGAAAATGGAGAAAACACTATGAAAATAGATAATAGCAGAAACGATGATTTCAGAATTGGAGGAAAATATTATGGGACAGAGAAGCCAGATATATATTAGATACAACGTAAATGATAAGAGTGGGCAAAACTACAAGGGGTTGATTGCAAGGTATTTCGGCTGGAATTATGGCGAAAGAATGATAAGTCGTGCAAGATATATTATAGAGGAAATTCAGAACGAATTTATGAGATATAAATGGTTTTTTGGCGACAAAGAGAAACTTGAAAAATTAAAACGATTTTGTGAAACAAATTTTGATATGAAGGATATTGTATTTAGTTCTGATATTCTCAAAGAAGTTGAAGATTATGGCGATGAGAAATTACAGTATTTATTCAATCAGGATAATAACGATGGACAGCTTTTTATTGATGTGACAGATGATGGAATTAAATATTGTTTTATGAGTTTTTACAATGATGGCGAGCCTATGGATGGCGAACATTATATGAAATGGAATTGCGAAGATGAAAAGCATTTAGATTGGCATATGCCTTATAAGTACATGAAACGTAAAACAATAACCTATACGGAGAGAAACATTAAAAAGATTAATCAAATGGCTGTACTTATGACACCAGAGGAAATCAAAGCTTTTGTAGAAAATGATTATTCTTATTTGTTTATGCCGGGGTTCTAAAGAAGCTATGAAAATAGGCAATAAGTCAACTGTACTCTATAAGTGAAATATTTTTTATCACAAAAAAGACAGGTAGTAAAATTACCTGTCTTTTAGGTTTGCAAAACTTGATAGGTTACTGAATTTTATATAATAGATACATATTAAAGGTAAGAGCTTCAATGAACGATTGGAAAATAATTTATGGGAGGTTTTTGAAATGTCCAATATGAAAATTGATTGCACTTATGATGTAGAAGAAAAAGAAGACTAATCAAGATTTTTAAAAGAGATTGGAGGACGATATTATGAATGAAACACTGAAAAAACTTGCGAAAAAATATAATTGGAAATTAGAAGTGTGGCATGGAGAGTACAAAGGAGTTTTATGTGGAGTACAAGAAATGAATCCGGGTGAAGAACCACTTCCGTTGTATAGGTTTTCAGGCGGTGTTTCCTTGGAATAAGTAAGATAAAACAATGATTTGAAAAGGAGTTATGTTGATACAATGAAATTATATTGGGTGTCATTGCTTATTCAAGATGCAGAAAATAGTAAGCCTTGGCTTTCTGCAATGGCAAGTGGATGTACAAGTCTTGAAGAAGCTATGGAAATGATAAAAAAAGGCAGAAGTAACTATAGAGTATTATGTGCATGGGTTGATACATTTAATGAAAGAGGAAATAAATCAACGGTATTCCATGAGTGTTATGTCAATGCGATAGGAACAGTAATTTATTGAAAATAATATGAAATGAGGATTTATTGTTAAGATTGGAGGAATTATTATGGTAAAATTAGCAGAACGTAATACGGAATTTATCGTTATATTGCAACCTAGGCATAGAGAACATCCACCTATCTTTATGAGAGGATGGGCAAAAGATATTAAAGATGCAATTAATGGAGTTTTTAATCCAGATTTACACAAAGAAGTCTTAGACATAAAGGAAGCTTCTGACATGGAAGTAAACGAAGATGCCTGTAGAATATACTGGGAAATGTACGGAACTTATAAGCCTAATCAGCTAGACGATGTTCAGTATTTCTAATGAAACGATGATTTACTGGTAAGATTGGAGTGATTATATGAACATACAAAATATATCAAAAGATAAAAGAGAAGCGACAATAAAGTTAAGCGCAGATGACCTTATAATTATCTGTAATACATTATATTCGCAACTTGACGAAAAGAAAAGTGATGAGAAATTCTTACAATTATATGGTGATATGATGATGGCAAGAGATATATGTCAATATGGTCATGTGGATAATTTTTGTCTGCATAATATCGTCAAATGCCGTAATAGCATAGGAACAGGGTTGGACGGAACATTGAATGATGATGACATTGATACATTCAATGCTTATCTTGAAGGGGATAATATCAAAACAGCATGTAGAAATACAGACTGGAAAAACATCTACAATAAAATTGTTGGACACCGGAGTAGCAAAAAATTGAAACAGTGGATGACAGATAAGTAGACAAGATTTCAAATGTAAAAATGAAAAGTATTTCTTATCACTAGAAAGACAGGTAGTAAAATCACCTGTCTTTTTTAGGTTTGCCAAACTTGATTGGTTTCTGAATTTTATATAATAGATATATATTAAAAGTAAGAATTTTAATGAAAGATTGGAGGATATAAGCAAACATGAGCAAACATACAATTTCAATTATGGAAGTAAATAATCTTATAAAAAAAGGAGTAACAACATTTTCACGAAAGGACGACTCTCCGAGAGGATGTTGTGTAGTATCGGCAAGCGAGATCAAAATTGGAGATAAGATAGTGATTGATAACTATTTTACACAGGTTGTTGAATAAATGAGTATTTTGTAAAGAAGACTAATTATGTAACGGAGCTTTTTAAAATATAGAATTAAATCAGATAGGAGTGTGATTAAGAAATGTGTAAAATTATAGGAATCGTTATAGAACATGGAGATAATGATTTTGGTTATTGGAAAGGGTTTAGTCTTACAGAAGATGACGAAAGAAAGATTTGGAATATTTTAACCCATTACGAAACTGAAGGATGTTCAATTAGAGGAACAAGAAAAGAAATTGCAGAAGACATCCGAGAATGATTTGTACTATAAATGTATTTTCAGTTCTGATGGAGATAAAACAAAAGAAAGAATTAAATAGTTTTCAGTGATAAAAGGGTAGATAAATTAAATTATCTATCCTTTTTAGGTTTGCAAAACTTGATAGGTTTCTGAATTTTATATAATAGATACATATTAAAAATAAGAATTTTAATGAAAGATTGGAGGATATAAGCAAATTGAGGATATGAATAATCTCATTGATGACATAGCCAATATGCGAAATGATATTGAGAATTGTAAACGAATAGATATTTCAAATGGAGTTAGAAGAATATGGCAAAAATAATTGGAATCATTGAATATGAAATAAATGAAGAAGACGGGGATACACCTGAAAGTTTAATTGAGGGAGCGAAGAAAGAATTTAATTATGACATTCAGGATAGATGTATAAACGCAAGTAGATTGAAATGGAAAATGAATGAGTAAATGCGTGTTTCTTTGGAAAGGAAGGTAATTGTATGAGAGATGCACATAAAGAGTTAGTAATGAAAACGGCAATACAGGAATATAAAAATTCTGTTCTGTTTGGGTTTAGTAGAAATACGGCACATGCCATAAATATGATGGAAAATGCTTACATTATGTGTTCAGGTAATATTGAAGGTATAGAAGAACTTAGAAAAACCATACAGGAGGCAAAAGAGAAATATAAAAAGGAATTAGGTAACTAAATTCGCATTTCTTTAGAAGATTGGAGGAAACAATATATGTTAGGATATAGGATTCATTTTAATGGAAATAAATTTGTGGCGGATGATATTGCAACAGAAGTGCAGACTTTACCTTGTGATTCAACTATCTTATGGATGGCTAACAAGAAATCTGCAAATGATGCTGTAGAAAAGCATAATGCAAATAATTTAAAGGATGTTAAAAAGTGTAAGGAATGCGGAGAATACTTCTGGCAAACGGATGAAGAAAGAATCTGGTTTGCTGATAGAAATATGAAAGCACCTTGCAGATGCTATTCGTGTAGGAAAAAGAAGCATTGAAATTCGCATTTTAAGGCAGATTGGAGGAATAGGGATGGATATAAAATTTGAGGGCTATTGGTCAGATAAGGATAAAAAATTATGGAAATCTATCGACTGGAAAGCAAATAATTATAAAGATTATCCAGTTGAGGATGAAGAACCTGTTAATGGAATTGGATATTTTTATACTGATAACGAAGTGTTAAGAAAACCAATTAAATTAATAAAATATATTAGAGCTAATCCGATATTTGAACCATATTACGGACCGGCTTATACTTCGGAGATATTAGATTTTATGAAATTAAATTCATTTTGCTATCCAATGTATGATGGTAGAATGAAAGATTCCTATAAAGTATTTGATAGATTTGAAAACACTAACTTAGCGGATGCACTTAGTCGGTAATATGATAAAATTGTATAGTTAATGGTTCCCTAGTAACACCCAAACAGGTAGTATAACTACCTGTTTTTTAGGTTTGCAAAACTTGATAGGTTTCTGAATTTTATATAATGGATATATATTAAAGGTAAAGGTTTTAATGAAAGATTGGAGAAAAATAATATGTATGGATGGGTGCTACATGGAAATTAAAAAAAAGTGCATGACTATATGAAGCAAGAGTTTCATAAAAATGGAGAAAATATAATGATAAAATCAGATATATGTACGGAACTTATAAACCGAACAGAATAGATGAAGTTTAAAAGTTTTGTAAACCGATGGTTTTAGGAATGGAGGATTACATATGAGATGCGATTATTGTGGAGGTTCTTTTGAAATAGAAAAATTCAAATACAAGGGCAAAACATTAAAGGGACAGAATAGACGGAAAACATTAAAATTTTGTCTTAATTGTTTGTGCTATGGAATACCTATGAGTAGAGAAAAGGTTGGCGAGTTATGGAATGAAGTTGAAGAAGATAGTATTGCAAGCATTAATGGAAATGAAATGAGAGAGTATTAAATAGGAGAACAAATTCAGTTGTTCGCTATTGTTGATGGAGTGCGGAGAGGGGTATATATAAGGCTGGAAGTGTTCAAAAATACTTCATTGATAATAAAGGCAGTTGAAATTAATTAAATAATTCTTTAGTGGTAAAAGGGCAGATGAATTTGATTTATCTGCTCTTTTTAGGTTTGCTAAAATAGAAGGATAATTGAAATTGATATAATAAATATACAAAAAACAGTTAATACGGAGGTAAAAAATGGATATAGAGGAAATGATGATTGATTTTTTATTAAATAAGGCAAATAATGAACAGATTGAAGAGTTTTTCGGATATGCACCGCATGGGTTCAGCAGAGAAGATATTGAAGATAATCTGAGACAGATGCCAGATGATGTATTTGATGAACTGGTTAATGAATTTGGGCTTCCTATGGATGGCGTTAAATTATAAGCATAAAGGGAAGAGGTATATATATGACAAAAGAGCAACTGAAAAGTAAACTTGAATCGGGCTGTATGCTTTGTGAAATATTTGATTTTGTTGACGGACAGGAATGTTTGATTTACAAGGGAGATTTTGAAGTATCTAGTCAGATTATTTATATTCCAGATATTTATTTGAATGAAATCGACACGGAATCTGTATTAAGTAGTAAAGAAATTGAAAATGTACTTAGTAATTGCTATACAGGTAATGATTTTATAATGGAATGTAACGGACATGAAAATTTAGCAAGAGAATTATTTGGTTTTGTTGATTGGCAACATCTAAATATTCAGGATTTATTGGATGGATATGATGATGAAGAATTTGAAAAAGAATATGGTTTTTTAATTGAAGAGTTAGCTTGAACAAAAATGCAAATTTATTGCAGAAGCAACTAGATATGCAAAGGAAATGGGAATGGCGTTTAGAATATTTGTCAATGGAAAGTGCGTTAAAACAGGATGGTATAAATAGATTGGAGGGATTGCTATGACAATTACAATTAGTTTGTCAAAAAGTGATTTGGAACGTATTCACAGTGTATTAGGCATAAAGTCATATGATGATATACATACAGCATTCGTTGATGCAATGGATATTATGTTGGAGAAAGAGGAAAAATTTAATGAAGAAAATAATTGAAATGGTGATTGGAAAGGGTGATAGAAATGGTTGTTGGAGATTTAGTTTATAATGATGATTTTGATTGTAATTGTAATTATGATATTTATGATTGCACGAAAGACGGAAAACAATATGCTGATGGAGCAGAATTGATTTTTAGTACAAAAAGAGATGGTTTTAATAAACCATTAGACTATATTCTTGATATGAAAATAAAATATATTACAATACAGGATTCTACCATTGTGATAGAAGCAAAGCGTTAAAACGATGATTTATTCAGAATGGAAAGTGAGGAAAGATGAATAAATATTCTTTATGTATTGAATAGAAATTTAAAGATAAATACGATACTAAAAGACAGGTAGTAAAATTACCTGTTTTTTTAGGCTTGCAAAACTTGGTAGGTTTCTGAATTTTATATAATGTATATATTAAAGGCAAACAAGAGTTCCTTTGGATGATTGGAAGATTAAAGTTGTTAAGGAGTGATGAAACATGAAAACATTACAAGAGAAATTTAATGAAATTTGTAAGTCAATTCCGACATATGCATTAAGTGATGAAATTGGTCTTGATACAGAAACATCATATATTTTGGATTTGACAACGAAAGAGAATTATGAAATTGCAAATGAATATTTAAAAGAAACGTGTTTTGAAGATTTTGTTCCTATTCCCGATTCCTACATAGGCGAAAAACTAATAATGGAATACTCTGCAAACGGTGGAAGCCATGGAAATTGGTATAGTATTCATGGAAATATTGACCAGTATTTTAAAACAGCAAGAGCGACTTTGGAAAGATATATAAAAGAATTATAGATGATTGGAGGTAAGCAAAATGAAATATACTTGACCGTAAGAGCAAAATACCCAATTTTTTTTAGGGAAGTATGCGAACATGATAGAATTTCGACAAGTAGCTGGTATTCTTTGTCCGATGAAGCTAATGTAATTAATAACCTGTAGGGGACAATTCCTTACAGGTTTTATTATTAAGAAAACCAATGAGGCTTGAATACAATGAAGAGTAGAAAAGTAATTTTTAGGTTTGCAAAACTTGGTAGTGAGTATAAAACGATATAATGATTACAGAAAGTAAGAACAGGAGGATAAAACCATGGGAGCATGTTATGAAGTAAACTTAAAAATACAATTTAAAGACAAAGATTCAGAAAGTAAATGCGTGATTGTATTACAGGATTTTATCAGAGAATCATCGAAAGGCGTTAATTATTCTCTTGAAAAATTCGCAAAAGAAGGGGTAACGCCTGATTCATTTACAGATATATTAAAAATCTTCTTGGGAGGATGGATATACAACCATCCAGTAATAAAACGTAAGAAAAAACGGTTGTACTATCGTAATGGATTTGATGCATCTTACAGCTGGGAATCTGTAATGATGGAAATGTTTGACCGTATTAGTCCTTATTTGGTGGATGGTTCGGAATTATATATTTATCCAGATAATGACTACGACCATTTAATCGTAAAAAATGGAAGGTATAAAATGCTTCATTAGAATGATAATGAGATATATTAAAAATAAGGCTACCAAATTCCACTGGCTTTAGAAGGTGGGATAAGGTAGCCCTATTTTATAATTACATAATGATAAAATGAAAAGGCAGAAAGCAATCTATTGGCGTATCTGCTGCCTGTTAGATTATATGAAAGAAATCAATCATACAGATGAGATGATGGAGGATATATAGAAAGAAATAGACTGAACGGAATTATTGCTTTTTAGGTTTGCAAAACAGTGAGGTATATATTTATGAGGTATAATAATTATAGATTTCAGATGGATATATTTAAAGAAAACTGAATGAATTTTTAAAAAAATTGAGATGCTATTTAAGAAAAGGATGATTGAATTATGAAAAATAAAAAGAAACTAATTGCGACATGTATTGAATGGGATACCGACGGTGAAGATGTAGATTTACCAAATGAAGTATGTATTCCAGATGAAGTTATTCCAAGCAATGCAAATAGAACTGAATATATGGAAGAATATGCGGAAGAAGTAGAGGATTGGTTATCTAATACATATGGATTTTGTGTATATGGGTTTATGATTGAAGAAGCGGATTAATGTGACAGAAATATTTTGTAATATTGACCGTGAAACAAAGAAATATAAACATATTTAAAGAGAATGCAAAAGTAAGGAATAATACTTATTAATGCAGAATGGGTATCAAAGATTGTATTGAATCAAGATAATTCACATATGCATGATGCATTTGCATTGACCATAGGACATATAAATGTATAAAAATCATAGAAGGAGATAGTGGAATGCGACTATCTCTTTTTTTACGATTATTTAGGTTTGCAAAGGGTTAAAGGATATGTACATTTTGTATAATATATTTAGAAAATAAGTTATATAAGCAAAGAAAAACTAATGAAACTGTAGTTTGAAATATGCTATATTATAACAGGAGAAAGTAAACAAAAGGAGCCTAATATGATTTTATATAAAAATGTCGATATATGTGATTTGGAGAGTATAATGAAAAATGGAGTTTTGAGCATGGACGAATGCGGTAACGATAATTGGGATGAAGGACATCGCGCCGACAACGATACATCGGTAGTCTATTTATTTAGTCCAATTAAAAAGGGCGATTCGTTTCCTAAATACGGTGTAGCATTATTAGAAATTAATTGTGCTGCAAATAAGAATGAAATGAGTGATAATGACATACACAAGGATGAATACATAGAGTATATAACTGATCGAGTATTACCAATGGAAATCAAACGCATAATCATACCTGAATTATTTAGGGAATATATAAATATTCCAAATAATCTTAAAGTAACATGGTGCGGATTAAAGGCAGATTATTATAATGAACACAACAAAATTAATGCGAGTATTGATGTACTGAAACAATTTGCCAAAACAGCTCCGCTAGAAAGTACAGAAGAATATTGTTTCTTTAGGGGAAAATATGCAAAAACAATGGGCGGATCAGGCGTTATGGATCTTTACAATGTGAAGTATGTCTTTTAGTAAAAATACCAAACAGTCCAGCGATTTTTATAAAAATAATACCACAAAAAATAAGGAGTGTAAAAATGGGATTTATTAATTCAAATGGAGAAAATATCAGTTTTGAATGTTCGGATCTAATAGAAAAACTGAAAGAGGATATTATAAAATATGGAGGGGATAAGATTGTAATAGCTAGGTGTAAAGACTGTTCAGGAGTTACGATTTATACCAATTATGATTTTATAAATAAAGATAGTACAGTAAAAGAAAATGTATTGTGTGATGATGAATATACACAGAAAATAACACTGACGGCATTATTGGTTTTAATGGAAAAACAAAATGAAATTATATAAGTGAAATGAAATAAAGTAGAGGCAGATCATAAAATCTGTCTCTTTTTAAGTTTGCAAAAATATTAAATCTAAATTATTCGATATAATAATAAATAGATTACGAGAAAATGTAATAAAAATCGAATTAAACAGGAGGCTATTACATGTTAGAATGCAGACATAGAAATGAAAATAAGCACATCGTATCGGATAATGAATTATGTGCTTTTGCATGGGCTGGATATTATGCTAATTATACAAATATTTTTGTTAATGGAGAAAATTATAGAGTGATCCATATTGCTGACAGCAGCATTGAGTTTAAGGATGGAAAAGGTCTTCCTTTTGGTTGTTATGCGATATTTAAGAACAAAAAAGAAATACGGTTTTTTGATGATTATAACTTAAGACGAATCAGAAAAGAAAGCCCATTAGAAAGGGAAGTATACTGTCTTTCCGATGAACAGTTTTTTAAAATTGCATAAAGTATTATCGGTTATGAATAGAAATAAGATACCATAAAAATGATCCCTAATTGCAATAATTGGGGATCATTTTTATTGCATATAAGGGATGTGAAAGGCAGCAGATGAGGATGATGCTTATAAAAAAATAAATACATATTATATATAAAGCGTAATTAAAGATATGCTCTTTTTAGGTTTGCAAAAATATATTGATTACTTTGATTTGTATAATAAAGGCAGAAAGTTAAGAAATCATAGGTGTAAGAAATGAAAAAGGCAAAACGGATTCATTCCGGAATGTATGAGTATAAGGGATACAGGCTGCTTAATTGCGGATATCATCAGCCGGATCACTGTATATGGTGGCAGGCAGTCGATATAAAGACAGGATGTACAGAGTATTCTAAACATACAAAACGAGAACTTATGAATGAAATAGATATGCGCGAAAGGAAAAATAAAGTTATGAAAAGTGATGAGTATTATTCCAAAACTTATCCAACATGGATAATTGCATACTGCCCGGATATAAATGCTTTCTTTACAACAAATCAAAGACATTTTTTCTGGGAATTTTCAGTAGAGTTTCAATGTGAAGATGAAGCAGTTAATTATTTTAAAACACATATAAATGAGTTTTATGATCATAGAAAGGAGATTTTAAAGGATGTGAAGGGAGGCTGGAGAAATGATAGTGAGCTGTGTTTAATGGCGCAAGAAAATGAATGCTTAATATTCAGAAAGGAGAGAGAATGCGATGAACGGAGTGTATCAGATTAATAGTTCAAATTTTGATCTGATTGTTAATTATTGCAATGATCTAGCTGCAAATGAAAAACTAGAAGTGTATGAATTTGGTAGAAATCGAGATCTGGTTCTGCATATTTATAAAGATGAAGATTTTGACACTTCGAAAAGTCAGGACCTATACAATCTGGTAAGAATAAGCACAGCAAAATCTGGTAAATGGGTAGATGACACCGAGGATATATATGTAACTGATGGTTCTTTATATAAAGAATTGAACAGAATTTTTAACTATAAAAACTTTGCTACTTTATAGGAGCAAGATAAAATGGAGGTAAAAGATATATGGCATGGTTTTATGGAACATATGCGTGCGGTCATAATGGGCGCGTAAACATAGTTGGTAAGATGTCTGAAAGACAGAAAAAAGCGGATCGTTATTTTAGTAGGATTTGTGAAGAATGCCGGATAAAGGAACAGGAAGAAGAGGCAAAGAAATCAGCTGAAAAATCTGCAAAATATGAGTTCCCGGAGCTTCAGGGATCAGAAAAACAGGTCGCATGGGCGAATACAATACGTTTAGAGTATTATGAAAGATGCGAAAAAGAAAAAAGTAATGTGGATCACATTATTACAAAAGAAGTGCAGGCAAAATTCTGGATTGACAATAGAACACATTTGGATGAGGACTTTGTAAAAAAATATGACAATGAAAAGGAATCAGAGATAATTAATAAATCTTTGATAGATATTGATGCAGTAAAACCATCGGACTTAAAACATGATGGTGTCGTGGAAATTGTTGAAAATTGTGGCAGAATTTGTTTGAAATATGAGCGAAATCAGGAGTTCATTGACCTTGTAAAAAAACATGGGTATAAATGGAGCGGTGTATGGAATCGCAGTTTAACCGAAACGACTGGTAAATTTGAAGATCGGGCAGCTGAAATAGGACATGCCTTATTACAAAATGGATTTTGTATCAGTATTCATGATGATAAGATCAAAGAAAAAGCTATTTCTGGACAGTATGAAAAAGAACATACAAGATGGATCTATTCAAGAGCAAATACGTCATTTTTATCTATTGGCTGGAATGGTAGAAATGATGCATTATATGCAGAAGCAAGAAAGCTTCCGGGATCAAAATGGGATTCGCCAAATGTCATCGTTGATGTATCGCACTACAGAGCAGTTGAGAATTTTGCATTTGAAAATGGTTTTTATTTTACCGAAATGGCAAAAAGAAAAATTGAAAAATACAAATCAGATATGAAAAAAGTAAAGGAAGTGAATGTATGACGCACTTTGAAGTGGGGAGCAAGGTAGATATTTTCAAAGGAAAAGAAGGTACGCTGTTTGACATAAATGGAGCCGGGGCAGTTTTATTCGTGGCATATGATTCCCCAACAAAACAGGAAATCATGCAGTTCAAACAAAGAAAATATGAAATCAGATTTACCGAAATAGCTGGTGTAATTGTGATTACTGCAAAAATTGGATTACTCAACTGGGTGGATGCCACATTTTCGCCACATCTGGCTAGTTCTGATCTTGACTATCAGTGGTCGGCAGCAGGTATGGGATTAGCTTTTAACGTGATTTTGGTAGACGCACGAACCGGGAGAATTGAGGCGATCCACTTATTAGGTTTATCAGAGCATTTTACAAGGAGTTTTTACGACTCAATCAGAAAGCAGAAAGAGCAGCCATTTAACAAGGAAAGATATACGCAAGCTGTAAGAGATATATACAAATCTTGTTCTACGGAGATGCTTGTAAAAATGAGTACAGAAAAATGTGTGTTCAAATAAAAGATCGTAAATAAATAAAACCTTCCCTATCTCATTAAAAGAGAAAAAGGAAGGTTTTTATAGTATAAGTTAAATTTGTTATTACATTATAGGTTCAGGGAGCTTTACATCGCTTATGGATATTTGTCTATTTTTGATTATTTTAGAAAGAGAAGCTTTGATGTGTTCAAATTCAAATATATAAAATTCATCATAACAACCGTAGCTTCGTTTCATATCTCCTTCATATTCCCTTATTGCATCCATGTTGTTATACAAGGATAAAAGTTCCTCATTTGATAAATTATCAATAGGAGAATAATTAGAGTATTGCTTATCAAGTTGTGTATGAAAAGATCGCAAATAACATAAAGCTTCAAGTTCTCTTTCGGTTAAATTCATTTTATTACACCTCCAATATCAATTACATATCATTGCAATGCTATAAATGCATGCCTCTACTGAGATGATCATTCATATATATCATATATCATAACATATAGAGCGGTATTGTTCAATTTTAGGAAAAATAGCATTGAAAGCAGATTAATTCACATATTTCTATATAGAAATTAAGCGAAAGCGAATATCATTTCTAGGTTCGCTAAAATAACATGGAAGTAATTTTAAGCATAATAAACGCAGTAAGAAAAAGTAGTATATCAGGAGGAAAATGATATGAGTACAAGAGCAATTATAGGAATACAAAATAATGATGGAACGATTACAGGTGCATGGCAATGGAATGACGGAATGAATATTGCTTCGCTGTTAAGAAGGGAATTCGATACTTTGGAAAAAGCGCAGGAACTTATTAAAAATGGAGTATGGAATAATATTATATCGCAGAAAAGTAAGGATCCTTTAAGAAGTTTTATAGACCGGACAAAGAGAGCAAATAGTGATTATTATCTTGTTGCTGTTGGAAACTGTTACTTATTAAAGGAAAAGCCTTGTGATACGGCAGAATTCTGCTTTGGGGATGATGAAGGGATCACGGTGAATGCAGACGGATCTATGACTTTTGAGACTTTTGAGGTCGCAAATGGACAGGATATAAATTATCTTTATCTGTTTTATCCTGAAGCAAATGAATGGAAAATATATAGGTAAAAAAGAGCTAGTTCGTGATTGTATATCATGAAGTCGCACTTGTGGACTGCTATGCGTTTTAGATAAATGTATAGCAGTCTGTCATTTTAGGTTTGCGAAAAGTAGGTTAATTATCTTTTTTGCTAAAATAAATAAAAAAAAGAGAGGAAATATAGATGGAAATAACACAGTTAAAAGTAAAACAGTATAACAGTACATATAAACACATTGTAATAGTGAACGGTAAACCTGTATGTATTACAGATTCATACAACCGGGCAGGAATAATCATTGCATATTTATATGGGTATGATGTGGAAATAAATGACGGTAAAATAAAAAAAATGCTCGATAAAATCATCAAAGAACAGAGAGGTGAATGTAATGTTAAATAAAAAACAGTTGCAACTTAAAATTAAAGTACATAAATATTCGTATGAACATCAAAGATCTGGAAAAGAGCAGGCAAAATATAATATGAAGTTGATTGAAAGTATGCTAAAGCAGGAAAATTTTGATAACCTAGCAGAAATTTTAGCCGTGCATAACTACCCACAGGCATTTCATATTTTGGAATATTTGTAATGTGGAATTTAATTTCACTTTTTCTACCATATTAAATAAAACAACTGTTCATACTGAACAGAAGAAAGGAATGAGAATGTTTATAAAATATATGTGTTCAATGATCAAGGGTGGGGCAATACTTGGAACAAAAAGCTTTTGGCTAGTAGCATTGATTCTAACAGCAATTGATTGTCCGGTTACGATGATTTCGATGTTGGTAAGCTATGCATTTGCATTTGTAGCCGGGATTATATTGAGTATATATCTGATGCCATATGAAATGTATGTAATGCTCAAAGATATTTTTCAGCAAACACAGGATGATGATCACATACAGTAAAAGTATACATTTAGGTTTGCAAAAAAAGTGACAATATAGAAATTTGATATGATTCTGATGAATAATGAAGGAGGAGGTACCTGATTATGATGAATAATAAGGAGTGTGCAAAAACATGGAAAACAATAACAAAGATTTACGAGGAAACGAGAACCGAAAATAATCCACGCAAAACAATGGATCAGATTGTCATGTCAGTAGGTATGGATGCTACGAAAGAAGCGTTTGCTACTGTTGCAGCTATTAAGAAACATGACGGAAGAATTTATGGCACAAATAGGGATTATATGAATAGCATCCCGGTTAATCCGGAAGCAGTTGAACGGAAAAGCGAAAATCCGGTTATTCACGCAGGGTTAGATGATATTCATACAACGCACATCAATCAGTTAATAACAGAACTTAGGAACTTAGATAATTAAATGCGTATTGAGTGGGTTGAAGGGTAAAAATGTGAGGAGAAAATATGACAGTAAGAAAATTTATTGATCGTAGGAAAAAACTGACAAACGGAGATCGGATTCGGAAAATGTCTGATAAAGAACTTGCGGTATTCCTTCGAAATATCGGATTTTCGTATGAGAATGGAATTCCTGATGATGATAAACCGGATGACGAAACAAAAAAAATTTTCCGGTGGTTAAAAAGTGTGATATAGGAGGTGCATAAATGGGAAGATACAAAACGAACGAAGATAAAATTGGAGATGTAAACTGTTTCCAGTTATATCGTAGAAGTGATGAAACAATAGATATTTACTTGGATGACGAATTTATTTCAAATAAACCGGATATTCATGCAGCTGAAATCTATGTAAAGAATTTTGATTATGCAAGGTTATACCAAAATGTAGATATGGTTTCATAAAAGTAATAGATTATGGTAATAGCTGGATCTGACAATAAAATATTGATAAACAATAGAGGAGGATATATAAAATGAATATTGACGGTTTAGTTGTAGCTACATTGATTTTTGCATGTGTTTTTTTATTATTATCTATTCTTATGATAGAGATACATGGAATAACGGGATTTTTTATTGAGTTACAGGCAAGTTTATCAGGTTTGGGGAAAATAGGACTTCTTACTGTTATATTGATTGTATGCCTAACGGTTTTTTTGCTTTTTAGTAAAGAAGTGAGTCGGGAGTCCTATGCGGTAAAATCATATAATGCTGATAATAAAACGGTGGAATATATAGTTGATGATAATGTAACCGAAAAAATGCATTATACGAAAGAAATTGAAAGTAGTAATTCGCATGTAGAGGTTGTGAGGAGACAATGGTTATTTTTGTATTCAGAAAACTGTTATCTATACTTAAATAAAAAAACAGAATGACAAAGGAGAAAGATATGATGTGTAACGTAGATGATCTATTTACTGGAGGACTTATATGTTTAATAATTGCAGGTGTTTTAATTGTTTTGAATATAAAATTCAAACAGTCGGAAAAATCTACTGATTCATTAAATATATTATCAATTATTATAATTTTTTTTATAGGACTTGCAGTAGTATCATTTGTTAAAGTCGGTATATTTCAGCAAAAATGTCAGGAAACTGGCAAGGAAACTTATGATGTATGTAGTGAGGAAGAAAGTCTTTTTCGAAAAGAAATAAAATATATAGACGATTCCGGTGAAATAAAAACAGTGTCTTATTTTACAACGTATGAAGATGATCATACACATCTGGATAAAGTGATATATACATACAATGATGTATATGCATATAAATATTTGTATTATAAAAAAATAGAAAGAATGAAATAGAATACAATAAATATATCAAGACATAGATAATGTTTATTAGGAGGAAATGCAATTATGGAAGAAAAAGAAAGTTGGAGATTATTAAGATGGTTGGCTGTTGGTTGTATATTTTTACTTATGGCAATCAAATTTGATATATTGGAAAACCTTTCCAGATCAAAAGAAATGACTTTAGGTTTTGTGATGTGCGTTATTGGAAGCATATGTGTTGTAAGATTTATGTTACATGTTTGGTTGAAAGTAGATAAGAAATGGAACGCCGACAGAAATTCGGTAATAAAAAGACTTTTCAGCATAGTTATTACAGCTATAATCATATTTGTTTATTCAGAAATAAGCATTTGGCTAGTTGATAACGTATCCACACCAAAAAAATGCTTGAATTATATAGTGGTAGGAGCAGTTATTGCTTTCTTTATTTCTCTTGGCATACTGAGAATAATATATCGACATGAAATCAGATCTAATAACGAGTCGAATATAATAGCTGAAGAAAAATAATAATTCTAAATAAAATTACAAGGTTTGAAGGATATCGGATCAATTTAAAGGGAGAAACATATGAAGGACTATTTAACAAATGAAATAGAAAAATATTATAGAGAAAGAGAAAATTGTGAGGGTTACGAAGATGATCAAGATGCTAGTTGCTATAAGAAAATCTGTGACAAGTATATTGTAATAGCAGTGTGCATTTTTATGTTACTATGGTTTTCATTAAGCTTATATTTATATAAACAAAAGGCGATATCGAATTCCAATGATGCTACAATAGAAATAGATATACAGGATGCAAATAAAAAGACATTGACGACATTTATGACTGTAAAGCAGGAAGGTGATACTGTGCATTTAAGTTATGAGGAACCGCTATTATTTTCTGACATGTCTTTAGAATTAAATGATCTAAGTCCGGAGGTAAAATACATATTTGATTATGTGACTATTGATAAACAGACTGGAGATTCTATAAATGCAAGCATGAATATTGTACCTGATGAAAATGGTAATGCAATATTAGAAATACATAAGGATGATCAGGGCGTAGAGACAGTTAAACAGACTTTAGGTGGCATGTAATTCACCAGTAACAAGTTTATACATGTGAGGTTGTGCAATGTATTTAATAGTGATTGAATATTATTTGTGCTAATAAAATATGTTTATAGAAGTCAAGAGAGTCAGGAAGCAAAAATTAGAACTTAAAATAGATAGTTTTAACTGCAAATTAAGGAGGCTTGAGTAATGACGATTGATCAAATCAAGGACAAATTAAAATCAACAGAATATGATTTTTTGAGAACAGATAGAAATTTAGACAAACATATTATTATCTTAACTCTTGGTGGAAGTTATGCGTACGGAATGAATAAGGAAGGATCCGATTTGGACATGAGGGGAATTGCGCTTAATGGAAAATCAGAAATCTTGCTCGGAAAAGATTTTGAGCAGGTTGTGGATAGCGATACGGATACAACTATATATTCATTTAATAAAATGATACAGCTTTTAACGTCAAGCAATCCTAATTCGATTGAACAACTTGGTTGTAAACCGGAACATTATTTATTTTTATCTGGCATAGGTCAGGAGTTATTGGATAATAGAAAAATGTTTCTTTCGAAAATTTGCATTCATACATTTGGAGGATATGCAAGCTCTCAGCTAAGACGCATGGAGAATAAAGCTGCTAGATTAGTTTGTCAAGCAGAAAATGAATCATATATTTTAAAAAGTATTAATAATGCAAGGTATGAATTCAAAAACAGATATTATCCTCATGAAAACAGTGATGTGAAATTATATATTGACAAAGCTGTGCAGGAAGGGTACGACAGCGAAATTTTTATGGATATAAACTTGCGACATTATCCATTGAGAGATTGGAACGGCATGTGGAACGAGATGAAAGCTATTGCCAGTAGTTATAGTAAGTTCGGCAAAAGAAATGAGAAAGCTGTAGCCCATGACAAAATGGGAAAACATATGGCACACCTTATTCGGTTATATATGATGTGTATTGATATTCTTGAAAAGGAAGAAATTATTACATACAGATCCGACGAACATGATTTACTTATGAGTATTAGAAATGGAGAATACTTAGACGAGAATAGACAGCCTATTCCTGAATTCTATGATTTGCTGAATGAATATGAAAAACGCTTTGAATATGCAAAAGCAAATACGTCTTTGCCTGATAAACCGGATTATAGGAAGATCAATGAATTTAAAATGTATGTAAACGAACGAATTGTGAAGGGAGAAATATGATTTAAGCCTTGCAAGGAACTGCATATTACACAAAATTAATGGCACAGATGGATATTACAAGAAAATTTACAGAGAGGATGGGGAATATAGTATTGCGTTTAAAGGATTAGACAATTATATGATGCCATTTGTACTTAGACATTTTTCAGGAGAAGAAGTAACTGAGAGTGATAAGATCTTTTATCATGAAGGGTTGTTATCAAAGTTTATTGACACGCCACAAATTGATCAGATATTCTAATGCCGACGTGAAATTAAAAAATACCGGAAGGAAAGGGTTTTAAGAAATGGTGCATTAATAGTGTTAGTATGCGCAGAAAAGTGGAATTTAATTCCACTTTTTTCTTTGCAAAAAAATTATATTTTTATATTAGTGTAAAATATTTACAGAAAACAAAAAGAGGTGACAAGCGATGGAATTAAATAATAAAGTATCTTATACCGGAGAGGTATCAAGAATTATATACAGAAAAGAAGAAAATGGTTGGACAGTATTTGTGCTTGAATATGATGATCATGCATTATGTACATCATGTACATGTGTTGGAACGACCAGTGAAATTAAAGAACATGATTTTGTCACTGTAACTGGAGAATGGATCAGACACAAAGATTATGGAAAACAGTTAAAAGCATACGAAATAATAAAAACATTGCCAACAAAAATGGGTGACATAGAAAAATTTCTTACAACGATTGACGGTATAGGAAAGACGACGGCGAAGAAGATTGTTGCCAAGTATGGTACAGATACATTTCGTGTATTAGAGAATGAATGCACAAGAATTTCTTGTATATCTGGTATATCCGTAAGAAAAGCTGAAAGCATAGGAAAAGCTTTCAAAAATACTATGTCTTCAAAAGAAGATCAGCTTTTTTTCATAAAGCTCGGTATTACAGTAGAACAGGCAAAAGAAATAAAAAAGATTTTTGGTGAAAAATTTAAAAGTCAGATAATTGATAACCCATATCAGCTTATCAGTAAGATCCGAGGAATTGGATTCTTGAAGGCTGATAAAATAGCTGAGTCGGTAGGGATCCGGAAGGATTCGCCATTTAGAATTCAGACAGGAATTCTCCATTATCTCGAAAGTCTTGCGCTTCAAAAAGGTCATCTATATTATCCAAAAGAAATGCTTGTAGAGGAAGCATCAAACTTTTTAGAGGTAGAACATGGACTTATTGAAGAAGAGTTAGTGGATTTAATCAGTCAGTCTGCTGCCGTAAATGACAACGGTAATATATATCTTTCAAAGTATTATCAAATGGAAATTCGGTGCGCTAAAAGGGTAATAGAATTACTTGAAAGCGGATCCGGTAGTGACGTTGATAGAATCATTAAAAACATTAAAGCTGTTGAAAAGGAACTGTATGTCGAATTAGATGAAACACAGCGTGATGCTGTCTGTGAAAGTATAAAAAATAATTTTTTGGTTATTACTGGTGGTCCGGGTGTTGGAAAAACGACGACATTAAATATTATTATCAAATACTTACAGAAATATGAAACAAAAGAAATCGTCTTGCTTGCACCGACCGGACGTGCAGCAAAGAGAATGGCTGAGCAGACAAAGGAAGAAGCATCAACGATTCATAGGATGATAGGCATTGGAACTACAGACGAGATCGATGATATTGAAACAGATGTAATAATCGTAGATGAGATGTCAATGGTTGATATATCATTGTTTGATAAGCTTCTGGAACATGTAATGGATGGAACCAAGCTTATTTTAGTAGGTGATGTTGATCAGATTCCTTCCGTAGGACCAGGACTTGTATTAAAAGATCTTATTAATTCGGAGGTTGTTCCGGTTGCTCGGCTTACAAAGATCCACAGACAGGCAACGGAAAATCATATTATTTCAAATGCACATAAGATCAATAAGGCAGAATTAATTGAGTTAGATAGCAAGAATACCGATTTTTTCTTTTTAAATCGTTCAGATGAAGAAAAAGCAATAGAAACAATAAAATTGTTGTACACAAAAATATATCCAGAAAATATGCATGTAAAGTCAACGGATATACAGATATTAACTCCGATGAAAAAGGGGGAACTTGGAACTGAAAATCTAAACCGGATAATTCAGGCTACTGTCAATAAAAAAGATGGACAAAAAAATGAAATTGAAAAGCATAACACTATTTTCCGGGAAGGCGATAAGGTAATGCATATAAAAAATAATTACTCATTAGAGTGGAGGCAAAAAAATGACAATGGAATGATATTTGGTACTGGAGTATTTAATGGGGACATGGGCTTTATTAAAAAAATAGATATGCCAAACAAAAAAGTAGATGTTGAATATGATGATGGAAAAACAACAACATATGATTTTGACGGCCTAGATGAACTGATGTTAGCGTATGCAATAACGATTCATAAGTCACAGGGAAGTGAATACCCAGTAGTAATTCTGCCTGTTGTAAAAAATGGTATTCCAACATTGTTCAATAAAAATGTATTATATACTGCTGTAACAAGGGCTAAGCAAAGTGTTTGTCTGGTTGGAAATAAAAAGCCTGTGTATTGTATGATTAGTAATACGCAGGCAGAAAAAAGATATACCAGCCTTGCTGAAAGATTGAAAAAATTGGTATAGAAAAAAAACCTCTCCCTTCTGAAATAGAAGTGGAGAGGTTTATATACTGAATATTATTTTAATTATCACATCCAGCAACATGTATATTATTAGCGACACGATTGGCTTCTGCAATGTATTTTTCCATAGCAAGTGTTTTGATTTCTTCTTTAGATGTATGTAAAACGATATATCTGTCGCAATTTGAACCGGAATATACCTTCATATCGTTGTCCTCCTTATCTTTGATCTGAATTAACTATATCATAATTGAAAGTGGGCTATTTTTTTGCAAACCTAAAAAGTAACCATATTAATTAATAATAAACAATATAAATATGGCAGAATTTTGGAAGGATATAAGTAATGCGTAATATAGAAATGGAAGAATTAAGTGTAGAAGCATTTTCGGAAGTTATCGTTGGGGATCCGATGTATCTTGTAAATATGGAAACAAAGAAATCTACAACTCGGTATATTGCTAATTTTAAGAAAATTCCGACGCAAAACCGCAGATGTGGAATTTATTATGCTTGTGAGGAGAATGCGGTAGATTCAAGTATAAAAGATAATCGAATATTAATATATTCTGTTGATTGTTCTCCAATAGGAAATATGTTGCTTGATCTGCATAAGGAGAGAAAATATCTATCCCGGTTAGTTGGGGAATTGCGGCCATTAAAAAATGATACAAAAAAAATAAATATAATGGTAAATGGTTTAACAGGAAAAATCTTATTACCTTATACCGGATCCTGTGGGATGATATGTGAATACAAGAAAAAACTGGGATATTTCGTAGAAATAGATATTCCAACGCAGGAAATTTCCAATAAAGAATTTTACAAGATCATATCAAGATTATTTATTGAGAAAGAAAATTATGAACAAATGACAATAGAAGATTATATGTAGGAGATAAAAATGAAAAAGATATCATGGAAGTTGTATTTTATGATTATCGGTATAGCCGGAACAATAGGCTGTTTAATAATGATGAATATGTGGATCAAGGAACTCTCTGCCCGGCTATTAACAAATCATAAAGATGAAATACATTCTATAGAAATGGATGTAGATGCTGATATTGAAGGACAATATTTGAATGATAAGAAGACGGAAATAATCAGTAGAGATGGAATATGGCATCTTATGATAGATGATAATGCATGCTACATGGAAAATGGCAATGATCAGATTTATATAATACCTGATGAAAAAAATAAAAAATGGGCTATATCACACTATGATACGGATAAGAAAACATGGACAAATAGTGTACAGGAGAGTAAATTTGATGTTTCAAAAATAGAACTTGATAAATGGATAGGTAATATTGAGACAAAACTATTTGCATTGGAAGATATTAAGATTGCATTTAAGAAAGAATACTATATTATTTCAGGAAATTTGTTAGTTCAGGATATAGTGAAATCAACAAAGTTCTATTCATTCTTTGATGAAAAGACGATAAAAAATGCATCTTGCAAGGTTGTATTGCAGTATAAAAAGAATACGGAAAAATTAACGGAAGTTAAAATAAAGTGTCAAAATATTGATATTGTGTCTTACGGAAAGATTGATGAAATTAACATTGATGTCGTAATAGGAAATATAAATGAAGGAAAAATAAATGTACCGGAGCAGGTATTACCAGATTATGAGGAAGTTGCGGTAGAGGTAAAGAATCAAGATAATACAGATATTTCTCTGGAAAATGATACAGATGTTTCTCCTGTATTAGCTTCATTGGTGTATAACGTGTCATTTGTTACATCAGATGTTATAGAACAGTCAATAAATGATAGTCATATGCTCATGCCATCAGAAGATATATTGATCATAATGACAAATATGTTAAACAATAATACGTTAAATCAGATTAGCAAAAAGTTACAGATGTACAATAAATGGAATCAGAATAATAAGCTGGCAATAGCATATTTTTATGGACTTGGTGTTTTCTCATTGGAAGATCTTTCATTGTATGCAGTTGATACGGATGAGGTTATTTCAAATTACGAAGAGATATGCAATAAAAATTAATAAAAGAGGAAAAATAATTGTGCTTATCATAATACAGATAATCATATTAATGGTTGATATTTTAGATATGAAAATGAAAAGAATGTATAACTCATATCTAAGTGGAATTGCGTATATATATATAGGCGATATATGTACAGGTGTATTACAATTTATTACAGGTCTTAGAGAACAAATATATAGACTATTGAAGGGAGAAAGATATAACAGTAGCCTGCTGCCATTAGTATTCATGTATATACCATTAATAGTTGCGGTATATTTTATTTATTCTGGTGGTATACGATGTATAAATATCATTCCAATTTTTGCAAGTATATTTTCTTCGTATTATCAATGGAAAATAACAGACGAAAAAAAATTAATAGCCTGCAAGTTTTTTATGCATATTCTGTTTAGCATTTATAATGCATGGTCAGGTCTATACATTTTGGTAGCAGATCAAGGGCTATGGGTGATACAACTATTCAGGGAATATGCATTGAAATATAATAGCAAGGAGTAGATTATGACAGAAGATGAAATCATAACAGTAATTCGCTTGGATCCGGAGAAAGCAGAATTTACAGAAGCGGTGAAAATAATGCGTATAAAGAATAATAAGGAAGCTTATGGCGAAGTGTTAGGATGTCCAGCTATGATTGTAACGAATCATCCATGCCGGATGTTTCATGGACATTATCAGTTAATATATAACTTTCTAGGAAGAACGATAGGAGATAGTCCATCGGTCACTTCAATAGAAAATAAGGAGACAATATCATTTGGACCGGTGCTTATTTTAAAACAAAATAATGGTTTTTCAGGATTGGATAACAAAGATATGGTAAATATACATCGATCGATAGTTGCGATAAAGAAGAATGATAAAATTCAGGAAAAACATACATATGAGCTATTTGTTAGTTGCAGGTAAAAAAGGTCACAATGACCTTTTTTTTGTTTGCAAAAATAAAAAAAATAACATATTTGATATAGTAAATATTGGGAAAGATAGAATATTCCTTATAGAGAAGGGAGCATGGAAACAAAAATGTTGAAAATAGTTAATAAGGATGAAAATATGACTGATTATATAAAAATAATTAGGCGGATCCCCTATTTCATATTATATGACTGTATAAAAAAAGATGTAGATACATTATGTGGGGTGACAGGCAAATTAACCAATATGTATTGGAATTACGAATACGAAGATATTGTTCAAAAAATCAAAAATAATAGATTAGATAAATCTTACTGCAAAAGGTATATAAATAGCTTTTTTGACTCAATCTTGAATGAACTGTCTATATCGGCATACGTTTTTCAGAATGATTGGCAGAAAATTAGAGCGTATAAATCATTGCAATATGATCGGAGAAGATCATTCAATTTGTTATTAGGAAGTGCATATACAATACATCAGAATTGCAATGAAGGGGTTGATATACTACAAAAGCAAGAATACACAAGGTATACGAATGCGGATATTTTATCTAATGCAGCAGAACAGGGATGCTTGTTATGCTTCGAATTTGATAATAACCAATATTCGAATATTGTAATAGATTTTTACTCAGATGATTTTTATATAACAATAGATGAAAAAGACGTTCCTGTTTATCGTTTGGGAGTTTCCGGAGTCATGGGACGTGAGATTATTTTATTTGCAGAATATGATATATGTATGACCGATCCGCTAACTATACTATCGACTTCCAAATCTGGATGTTCATATTGTAGAAGGAACTGTCCCGGACGCAATAATGTCAAATATGCCTATAATTATAAGCATTGTTTGGATTATATGAAATATCAGAAAGAAATATGCTGTGTTATACCAAATCAGAAAGATGGATTATGCCAGTTATCAAAATGGAACGCATTAAATTTATTGGGAATGATTTGCTATGCATATGGGACAATGAATCAGACTTATAACATAGAGCAGATGCCTCATGTAAAAATATATGAGGATACATTAGAATTTTTATAATATTGCGGTGAAAGGAGAACAGGACATGGAATATGTAGAGAAAAATTTTGAATATACAGAGGAAGAACAAAAGAAGAGAATATTTCAAAAAGGTGAGATATATATCGTATATAGAAGATATTATGATTCTCATGCAGTAGGAAAGCCTATGTTAGTTATATCTTCCTCGTTAATTAATGACAATACAAATTATGTTTATTTTGCGCAATTAACGGAAGAGGAAGTTCGATCTTTGCCAACTCATATGAAAATAAAAACGAAAAGAGTAAGGGGTTATATAATTTGTGAATCGCAGCTGAAGGTAGAAAGGGACTCTATTGGACCTTGTATAGGTTCATTGGAAGAAAAAGAAATATCAGAGTTGGATAAGCGACTATCATTAGTATTTGAGGTTGGTATCAATTTAAAGCAACACGAAGAATTTGTAAAATACTATGAAAAAGTTGCAAAAAAAAGTGAACGAAAAGAAGCGGAACAAACCAAACGATTAATAGAAAAATATACAAAGGAAGCACTTTGTCAGAACAACGATCAGTCAAATGTGGCAGCAGATAAACAAGATACAATAGAAACTTATGAGGAAGAAAAGACAGCATATATAAATGAGAATAAGCGACTACAGTTAGAATTAGAAGAAGCAAGGAAAACAGTAAAAAATTTGCAGGAGCAAATTGAACAGGCGAATAGCACTGCATCAAAAAATGAGATATCAAATGTCGGATCTGATTCTGATTTTATCGTGCTTGAAAGGGATATGTATAAGCAAAAATGCGCAGAACTATTAAAATTACTGAAAGGAACAAATACAGATGATAAAGATAATAAGTAATCCGGATATACCGGAGAATATAGAAATATTGTTTAATCAGCAATTACATGATTGGAAAGCCGAAGTAACGACACAGGAAGACAATGTATTCTTCACAAGTAATTTAAGTTCACTTGGTAAGAGTCAGTCATTAGATGTATCTGAAATAAGCAAAATGTTTCCATATTATTTTTCTGCATTAAAAATTGCATGTGAAAAACGCAAAATTTCCAGTTTAGTAGATACTACATTAAGTGACAGACAGTATTTTTATAATATGACAAAAATAATATTACTAATTGCATTATCGGGTAGCAAATACAGTCAAAGAAATTATAATGGCTGGATAGAGTTTTTATGTAATTTTTCTATATATTACAGACTTAACACAAAAGAAGAAATGGAAATATTGCTTAATTTTCTTTCAGGTCGGCAAATATTGAATTTTATGGACATCGACAAGTGGATTGAGATGTATTTAACAGATGTATTGCTTGATGATTATGCAGTTAGATCATTAAATAATGATTATAATAGAAAATATAAGGGGTTAGATGATGATTATATAATTTGTCTATATAAAAATTTCGTTTCATCGATTGCAACATCAATCTGCTACAATATTTCTAAGGTATGTGGAAATAAAGAATTGGAAGGGAACATTCAGCAGTTAGAGCAAATGAGACATCGATTTGATGAACTATCTCAAAAGTATGAACATGAAAAAGAACGAGCGGATGCATTTGCAAAATCATATATGCGATTAGGCTTGGATCCTATTGCTTCAGATGAACAGAGCATAACTGGAATAATACAAACAGAGCAGGTGGAAGAATATAAAAAGCAGATAGCACGATTAAATACTACGATTTGCGAATTGGAAAGGTATAATTCAAAATTATTAGAAAAAAATAAGCAAATAGTACCTGATAAACCAGTATCCTGCAAAAATAATAGTGAAGTTGAGAAAGAGAATGATCTGGATGATGCTATTAGAAATGAGATAGACTGTACAGCGAAATTTGCATTTGCATTGTTGACTGATCAGAAGTTCGAATTAGAAGACGAATTAAAGAGGGTATTTCCAAATTGTGTAATCATAAATAATTGTGATCAGGTAAATACATCTATTGAATTGACAATATTTATGACAAATATCATTTCTCATTCTACATATTCAGGAATAAAGAAGAAATGTAAAAATTTGAATATTCCATACATTCATTGTCCAAGCATGAATATAAAACAGATAGAGAGATATATATGGAATTATTATAATTCGTGAGAAAAATATTCATGAAAGGAAATGATGTATGAAAAAAATTTATGTAATATTATTAGTTCTTTTGCTTTTTATAAATCGTGTTGTAGAAGTAATTTATTCCGTATTTATGCTTGGTATATGTTTAATTCGATATACAGGTACTATTACTGTTACCAACGAATTTGTTGTGATTGTTATTATAGGAGGGGTGTTGATTACTACAACAGACAGATTTTTGTATAAGAGAAAGAAATTAATGCTGTATCAGATAAAAAACAGTAGAGTCAGTAGAAAGGCGTGATAAAATGAAAATTCCAAAAAGAATCCAAAAAATTCTTGATAGACGTGAAAAAATTGCGTTTGACTTAATACATTTGGAACGTGAACTGGATGATTGGCTTGAAAGTAAGGGTGTGGATTTAGGTGATCCTGATATATCCGATGCTGTTTTATCCGGTTGCATGATATATACAGAACCGGATAGCGCAAAGAGTCAAGTAGAAGATTATATAAAAAATAATATGTAAAAAATATGAGAAAATTGAAGGTGATAAAAATATAGATGAATAACAGGATAAAGGAGCTGAGCGAGAATATGTTATCTAATGAAAGAAATGAAGTACCAAGTGGTAGAATTATACCAGTATACCTTACAAATGAGGGAGATGTGTATCCTATTCGTTTTCATAGTATGGAGGAATTGGATCTTATTCAAAAATTAGTAGCTGGCTTTCTTGATAATAGGGTAGGAGTAGATTTTAACTGTATGATTAACAATCCTAAAAATAAAATCTCAATAATGGAGGTAAAGAGATGATGAATATATATTATGGTAAAATTGTATGTAATAAAATACAGACTAAAAATTGGAAAAAATTGCATCATGTTCCGATGAAGCTAAAACCAAAAACTTGTGCGCCGTGGGGAATGGCAGAAGTGGTACAATTACATATTGGAAATCAATATGTATCAAAGAGAAGTAAAAAGAAGCGAGAAAAAGCACATTCCAAAACATGCTTTATACCCGATTATAATATAGCAGCGACATATATTTGCAAAGAACTTGGATTGGCTAACGAAATCGTATAGGCAAGATAACAAATCTTGCAATTAAAATCAGATAAGGAGTTGAAAAATGGACGATACAAAAAAGTATATGATTGAAGGGATGGATGTATTTTTACGAATCTTTACTAGATACCCAAATGATAAAGAATTTACCGTTGAAGATATGATAGGAATATCCAATGTAATATGCTTGGTCATAACAGGAAAAGACCGAAGTGAATCGACAGACATAGAAAAATACAACGAAGTTCTGAAAAATATGGTAAATGATCCAGATCCATTTATGCGTGAATTGATGACTGACTTTGGATATGATTTGGATCGAAGAAAAAACAAAATAAATAATATGCTTGAAGGTATTGATATATTTTTGAGAAACTTTAACAAATATTCAAATGACAGAAAATTTATGGTTAAAGATATGATAGGAATATCTAATGTGATATATTTTATCATAACAGGGAAAACCCGAAGTGAATCGACGGACATAGAAAGATATAACGAAGTTTTGAAAAATATGGTAAATGATCCAAATCCACTAATGCGTGAATTATTAGCCAACTATGGATATGGTTTGGAGCAATTAGTGAATGATCCATGTGAATCAGTCCGTGTCGCGGTAGCAAAGCAAAAATATGGTTTAGAGCAGCTTATCAGGGATCCAAGTGAAATAGTTCGAACAGCAGTAGCAGAAATAGGGTATGGGTTAGATCTGCTAGTAGATGATCCTGATGCTGGTGTTCGCGAAAAAGTAGCAGAATTAGGGTATGGGTTAGATCGGCTAGTAGATGATCCTGATAAATTTGTCCGAAGAACGGTAGCAAAACAAAAATATGGTTTAGAGCGACTTATCAAGGATCCAAGTGAAATAGTTCGAGCAGCGGTAGCAGAATTAGGGTATGGGTTAGAACAACTTATTAATGATCCCGATGCTGGTGTTCGCAAAAAAGTAGCAGGTCAAAGATATGGTTTGGATCAGCTTATTAATGATCCCGATGCTGGTGTTCGTAGAATGGTAGCAATGACCGGTTATAGATTAGATATATTGATTTGTGATCCTGAACGTCATGTGCGATATATTGCTGAAAGTGAATTAGAGGAGAGAGAACGGCGTAGACAAAAACTGTTTCAAGAATTGTCGGAAAAATAATTTTACAATACACATAACATAAATAACACACAACCCCTCATGTATTAACATAGGGGTTGTTTATTTTTAAAATCTATCTATTACATATTTAAAATAAAAATATGCAGGAGGTTGTTGTATATGAAATATGTAATTATTGAAAAGAAAGATGCTGATAGATATGTGTTGTATGATGCAGAAAATAAAGGAATGTGTTGCGTATCAAAATACACATTGCAACAATTAAGAGATGATAAACATCAGATTGTAGGTCTTAATTCTACTACTGGATCCGTAAAAACAGGTGATATTACAATTATGACACTTGATGAGAAGGTTCGCACGAAAAATGTGACGTATGAAGTAGCAAATACAAAACGATCAGCTGCAACAGTAGAAAAGGGAATAAAGTTACCCAACAAGCATGAAACGGACGTTTATTTACTTGAATTTGTGATTGTAAATAGAGTTCCGATGGATTGGGATGGAGATTTAAAGAAGATAAATCCTGAGTTTACATCGAAAATAAAAAAATATGCGTTGTCAATCGGGAACAACAGCTATTATTTGGAAGATGATAGCATATATGTGGATGTCCCGGGAACAAGGAAGAAAACAAAACAAATGGTAAAGAAGATACCAATAAATAATAAACAGATAGGTAATATTTTAAGAAAATCTTATTCATCGCATCTTAAGATAGATCAAATAATGGAACAAATTGAAAAATTGAAAGAACAGCGTTATGTTGAGTATTTAGTATGCGCAGAAACTTCAAATACTATTTTAAAAGTTCTTGGTTATCTTAAAACAGATGAATTTATAGATGAATTTAAGTCCAATTTATCAAGCATGGTAAGAGGCGCGATTGAAGATCATAAGTATGAAATATCTATTAATCGTAAAATGGATAATACCTATACTATAGATATAGCGAGAGATGAGGATATAATAAAATATTTTCGGTCGGCATCATTCATTTATGAGGAATATGATGGCGCGATTTTTCTCGCTGACGATTACGAACATGACAAAGAATATCAATCATATCTTAACCGCTACAAAGAAACATTGCCTATAAAAAAGAAACCGGATGAGTTATATTTATCAGTTGGTGGAGATAAAGATTGGCTTTCTTGCCATACTATATATCATCTAAATGTAATGGAACTGACACAAAATACAGCAAGAAAATTAGCAATCGAGTTCTGTAAATAAAATGCATTTTCATAAAAAAAAGAAGATCGTCGCATGACGGTCTTTTTTTTGTTCAGTTCAACAAAGCCATATTTATATCAGAAATTTAATTATAAGGAGGAAATGACATGGATAATTTTGAAAAATTAAAAAAGATAGAGAATAGATATAGCAAAAACCGAGAAGCATTAGGATTTACAGTTGAGATATCATCTATGGAGCATAAAATGACGATATCTTTTAACCATTTAGATAGCAAATACAAAGAGGCTTTAAAAAAGCTGACAAAGGATCTCTTAAGCGAAGCGAAGGAATATATCGCAAGAGAATTTAAGCTTGATTATTTGGAAGAAGATGAAAAATTAGAATATCTACGGTTTGATAAGACTCTATGTATGGAGTTACCGCTATTGTATTCTAATATTTGTAACGATGGATTAGAAGTTTTTTTACGCAACGTAACATTTATTTCAACAAAATATAAGCAATTATATGAACTGGCTAATGTTAAGCTTGTTGAAGGAAATCTGGTTGATCGAAAAGGAAATAAAATTGTATAATAAACAAGATTATCTATTGAGAAGGGCATATCTGTTGATATGCCCTTTATAAAAGTGGAATTTAATTCCGCTTTTCAGTATAAGAATTTGTACTATTTTAGGTTTGCAAAAAATATTTATGTTTTTCATCCTATATAATAAATACATAATTATAACAAAAATAGAAATATGAAAGTGGTGTATATATGGAATATATATTATCTAAAGATCAGATTTTAAAGGAGATAAATGCATATACAAACCCTAACTGGATCTGGATAGAAATATGGAAAATGTCTTCGTATGAAATTCAGCTCGTTATAACTGTCAACACAGAAGAATATTGTTATTTGGGAAAGCATAAAGTTATCCATATTTGTTCTGGAGATCCGGGTGAAGAAGAGGATATTTGCAATATAAAAAAATACGGCAGATCGATTAGAAGATTTTTAAAACAACAATTTCCTTTCAGTAACATTCATAGTCGTTTGTATTACTAATGCAGAAGTTTAACTGCATAAATAATGAATTCAAATAGAATGGAGATATTATGGTAAAAATAAAGGTATTAAAATATTCAGTTGTGATAAGTGGAAAATTATTTGATGAATGCAAAGCAGAATTTGATAGAATATGTAGTAGTGTAATAGAAGATTTTAAAGTTGAATGTGATTTTAAAAAACTAATTTTTAGTGATATGACCGTGAAGAAGAATGAATGTATTGCTATTTTTCGCATTCCAGAACATTAAAAAAAATAAATCAGTATTTATATATAGTTTCTCTGGCAATAAATAAATTATACTAAATAAGGATGGTGATAACATATGCAATTAATAGAAAAAACATATGATGATGGAGTTTTAATGTTGTATGAAAAAGAAAATAAAGTCGTGGCTAAAATTTATGGTGATTTAGGATTTACCAAAAGTATTATACTGCCTACCGACAGATATCCGCTCTATTCGGACTCTTTTAAAGTTTTTACCGCTGATAATACCAAGGAGATAATGGATGATAGGGTGATAAGACTGATTGATCAAGTTCCATATAAAATAGGACAGTGTTTTACAAACACAAGGAATGTTCTTCTTACATTGTTAAAGCATGGAATACAGGCACAGTCTTATGTTGGCTGGCTTTTCATAGAAGCAGGAGAACCAATTATGCATTGTTTTTCGGTTTTGAATAATAATCAGATTATTGATCTTTCAGATGATTCCGAAATTTTATTTGAGGCGTTAGGGTTTAACTCTGTCTCCCTTGAAAAGTATATAAGTACAAAAAAAATCGTTCTGGCTCAAAAAAATAGTGTGCGCTGCAACCCGATTGGAAAAGTGTATAAAGACTGGATTTACATAGGTTGTCCATGTTTACCGGAAATTGGAAAGAAGATGATGAACCATCTCATAAACAAATATCCGGATCATCCGGCGTTTTCTGAAACGGATAAATCTGGTAAGACAAGAACACAGCAGCTATTAACTAATTGACATTTTCACCGCTAAAACAGTGGAATTTTTGCTTTGATCGCCATTACATAAAACAAAAAGGCGGATAGCAGAGATGCTATTCGTTTTTTATGTGCCTATTTTATTTGTTTTGATAAGTGAAAACATATTATTAATATCAAATTATAATAAATAGGAGGATTTAACTATGTTAGTAAGAAATAATACATTTGACATCATTAAGGATAAGGTAAGTGCGATCAAGAGTACAGAGAACTCATATTACATTCATAATATGTTTGAAGTGGGTTATCACAGACTTACAGATGCAGATAATTACAGTGAGTATGGCTTAAGTTGCGCAGGAACTCGATTAGGATTTCCGGGAAGTTTTTTGGTACAGTATAGAGAAAACCATCCGGACGGAGCGCAGAAAGTGTTATACGACAAGTATTATGACTGGTTTGATACATCCATAAGAAGGAAAAATCATGATAAGAGGAGTTCACAGGCTCTCTTTATAAGGGATTTCGAAGGAATGCATTATGGTGTGTTGACGGACAAATACGCCATGTTTGATGATGATGAAGTTGTAGATATTTTAAGTCAGAACGAATATCTGATGTCGTCAAAAGAATTTTGGAGTGATATCACTCCGGAAAGATTTCATGCACGTTTTGTAGATGCTGAGAAACTGTACATACCGGGAGATCCTTCGCCGCTTTCTTTGTGTACGTTTGTAGACAATTCTATGGTAGGCAAATCAAGTTTTAAGATCCGCTTTGGAATATATCGTTGGGCTTGCACCAATGGTATGATTGCTGGATTAAAAGAATTTGAGATTCTTAAAATGATGCATAAGGGAGATAAGGATTATGTACAGTGTGTATCCGAAGCTCTTGAAAATGTAGAAGAGTATAAGAAAATGCTGTTTGAAATGGTAAAAGAAGCTGCATGCACATATTCAAGTATTTATAACCTGACTGAAGATCAGGCACTTGCATATATACAGAAGAAGCTCAATGTATCAAAGAAAGCGAGTGTTATCATACTTGAAAATTACCGTAAGTACGGTAATGAGACAAAATGGGATTTGACGAATGCTATAACTGATTATGCACATGTTGTTGATATTAGTTCACGCATAAAGTTAGAGTCTGCTGCATTTAAAATTGCATAAAAAATAAAAAAAAACTAACGTAAAAGAAAAAGAGATACATATTTAATTATATGTATCTTTTTTTTTGCAAAAAGTGAAATGATTTGTAAAAGGCTATGATTTCTATAAAAAGTAGTGGAGGAAACAACATGGGTAAAATAAATAAATACGATGGAGTAACATCTGTTATAGAGTTGCCATTAAAAACTGAGAAGTGGCAGGAAGATAGAATAAATAAGAAAATGAAAAATATAGCAGCAATATACAATGCAATGTTGCGGTATGAACTTGATAAATTAACATGTTTAAAAAGTTCTTCAGAGTGGCAGGAAAATGAAAGAACAATCAGTCATATTTATGATCTTACGAAGCCTTTTGAAACCGTAAAAAAGAAATATGATCGAATTTATGAGTTTAAAATCAAGTCGGCTATTAAGGAGCAGGATGAAAGCAGTGACGATGTTGATAAAGATAAAATAAAGGAAACTTTTTTAGCTGAAAAGAAAGAACTTCTTGAAACTTTAGAGGCTGATCGTAAAGCGTTTGAAGATGAAATTTTACAGCAGATTGATATGGATGCCATCTCGAAAAAAGCAAAAGCCCAAACGAAGAAAAAAAGTCAGTCGTCTGATATATATGAAGATGCAGTAAATAATCTTTTATCTAAAAAGAAAAGTGAACTAATTGAAAAAACAGGAAAAGTAATGCTGAAGGAAGCATATGGCATAAAGGGGGAGCTTTTGAAAAATGCCAAATTTACTCAGTTTGGATTTGCGAGTGATGTTGCCATGTTTACCAAACATTATATAACATCAATAGGTGCTAATATGGCATCATTAACAGTTGCTAATCCGATGTGGGTTGCGTTTTCCGAATACTTTTATGGAAATGGAAGGCGTATAAAATATAAAAAACCCGATTCGATAGATGCTATTAGAACTGATGGGAAAAGTGGAATTCGCCTTATTTTTGAAAATGAAAAATATTATTTACTTATTTCAAATAGCCCTTATAAAAAAGAAAAAAATGGAAATGTTTATACATTTAAAAGCTGCTATGGACAAGCAAATCCTATAAAAATTGAAGTTAAGATGGATGATAAAGAATACAACAGAGAAATGATGAATGCGAAGATTTCTGGTATTTGTATTAAAAGAAAACTGATTCGCAACAGATACAGATACTATGTTCAGTTTTCTGTACGACGACATCCATATCAAAAGAAGGACGCAGATGGAAATCTGAAACATTCAGTTGCTAGAGGAAAAGTGGGTGTATGTATATGGAGAGATGTAATTGGAGCCTACTCATCCAATGGTGTTAAATTTTTCAACTTGGCTTCCGGAAGTGAGAAATATGATAAAGAAAGAGGAGAGCTTTCCCGGAAAATGGATGAAATATTAAGAATGAATAATCCAGATAACTTTGATGAAAAAGGCAGAATCAAAAAAGGGAAAATTGTTGACGGAAAAAGAGTACGGCTTACATGGGTAAAGAGTAACTTATATAAAGATTTATCTATGCAGTACCGGGAATTATCACGCCGTTTTGTCGAAAACAGAACAATTGAGCAGAATAAAATCATTTATGATTTGCTTACATTAGGGGATGAGTTTTATATTTATGATGGTAATTATTCTACTATAAAAGGTAATCTTGAAGATAAAAGTATAGAAGAACAAAAAAAGAAGGCGGATAGACGAAGATCTATTCAGACTGTGGCTCCTTATATGTTTATAAGTAAACTCAATAATAAATTGGCAGCATTAGGATGTGATCCTGTTGTTAAGGTTAATGTATCCAATGATACATATTGGTATAACCATGCGAAAGGAAGACAGGACAAAGATTCATTCGGAGCTAATTACATGATGCTTAATTCGTTTGAAAGTGTAAATCATACAATATATAGAGCATTTTTGATTTTATATTATGAATCAAAAACAAAACAATATGTTATTCCAGAAGAAGATTGGAAACTGTTTTTAGAGCGAACAAAAAATACAAGTTTTCTCCGCGCAAGGAATGAATAATATATTATTGCTTTCTTTTGTTCATAATGAACAAAAGAAAAGTTTAATTTAATTTTATAGGATGAGTCGGCATCCTGCCAGTAATAGCAAATCGATATCGGAACCTGTACAGTGCGCACAAAAGCGAGAAGGCAGCGTACGATATCACCTTGTGTATATGATGACCATTTGTATGCTTATGGGATCGCAAGGTTCCGAAGGAGGCATAGCGTGTTGATTCTCCTGTGATACCATTTGTATACTTATGGGATCGCAAGGTTTCGAAGGAGGAAGTAATTGATAAAACCGTTGAGTCGATTTTGGCTGGACAGTATAGTAGACTAATGTAAGAAGAAACTACTTCAGCAAGATTACTTAACAGAAATTTAAAAGAAAGGCAGTTAATCATTGACATGGATAATATTGAAATAATTAATGGTATTGAGTATAAAAGGTATTCCTATATAAAACATAACATAATGCCATTAGACATTTATGTTGAAAATAAAAATATAAAAGAATCCGCAAGACAAATGAGACTGCGGATAAATGAAGTAGAAAGAAACCGAGATATAATGCTATCATGTATTGTTATGTCTGTATTTATTGATTTAGCATTACTTACATATAACCATAAAGTCACAACAATTATTTTTTTATGTCTGATATTTGTTATGGCTATTTTATTAAGTATGGTACAGACTAAGTTAAATGATGAATGTGAAATAGTAAAACAATTTAAGACAATGAGCCGGATAATAAACATATTAGAGACAATACGATCGGGTTCTTATTTGGATATTAAATTTTGTAATATGTACGATCCTATTATTGATATTCAAATACAAAAAGCGGAGCTATTGATATCAGATGATATTGTGGATAATTATACGTTTTCTTTTTTTTATTTTAAAGATGTTGAATTTGAAAAAAATCTTCAATCATTTACCGGAACAATGAATGATTTAGTAACGAAATTATATACGGATGTAAATAAAATATATGAAGGAAAACGCTTGTTTATATCATATATGCCTGTTGGAAATAAATTATATATATCAACAATACCCATTTCACAGGAATAAAGACGGAAAGGATAATATCATATGTACGAAGATCTTAAAAAGTATATAGAAGAATCAGATAATATTGTATTTTTTAGTGGAGCTGGAGTATCAATGGAAAGCGGTGTTCCTGACTTCAAAAGTAAAAATGAATTATATGATCAGTATGACTGCGAATTTAAAGAGTATGAACCAGAGGATTTGTTAAGTGAAGAATGTTTGTATTACAATCCAAAATTATTTTACGAATTTTATAGAAAAAAACTGGACACAAGAAGCAACAAACCAAGCATAACACATCAGGTTTTGGCAAAACTGGAAGAAAAAGGAAAGGTACAAGCTGTGATCACACGGAATATTGATGGGTTACATCAAAGGGCTGGCAGCAAAAATGTAATTGAATTACATGGTACTATAAGAAATAATTATTGCAATAAGTGTAAAAAGAAATATCCTCAAAATTATATTTTTGAATCAATGGATGCTGTTCCACGTTGCAAATGTGGCGGTCAGATCAGACCAGATATAATTTTACATGATGAATTTTTACCTGTTGAGGCTATAGATGAAGCGGTGGATGCGGTGCGTAATGCTGATATGCTGATCGTAGGTGGAAGCTCATTACATGTGTTTCCAGATCCTATGTATGTTTCATATTTCAATGGAAAACATTTTGTAGCAATAAATGGAGAAAAAATAGATATATTATTTAGAGAAGATCATGATTTAATGATTATAGATTCTGTTGAAAATGTATTCCGGGAGATCAGTAAGTGGTATTAGATTGTACGAAAGGAAATGATATAATATGGGTATGGATGCAAATATGTTGGCTTGTATTAGAGCTTTAGCGGAGAATAGAATACAGGATGCTAAAAAGGAAGCAATTTGCTGTTGTTTAAATGACACTACAAAGAAAAATGAATCTCAAACGACATATTATAAAAAGTTGTTGGAAAATGGATCTGCGAAAATGTTTGAGTTGCCAGTAAATTTACAAGGACTGTTGTATATGCAGGATATGTCTGATTTTAATGAAAAAAGATATTATCTTGGAAATGCACAGAAGGAACTATTTTCAAAAATAGAAAATGGGGTGAATATAACAACAAAAATGATGGAGTATGGTATTCCTTATATGAATAGCACTTTAATATTTGGAATCCCCGGAACAGGAAAGACGGAATTTGCTAAATACGTTGCTTATAAATTGAATTTACCATATGCATACATAAAATTCTCATATTTGATCGATTCTTACCTTGGAAAGACTGCTCAAAATCTAAATAGAATTTTTGATTATTGCAAAGGTCAGAAATGTGTTTTGATGCTTGATGAAATAGATTGTATTGGTTTGGCTAGAGGTAATGATACTGGCGTAGATGGAGAACTTGGAAGAACAACTATAGCGTTGATGCAATTATTAGATGAATTAGTTGAAGGACAGGTTATTATTGCAGCAACGAATAGAAGTGATCGTTTAGATCCGGCACTGTTAAGAAGATTTCAAAGACAAATAGAATTCTCACCGTATGACCAAGTAGAACGTAAAGCTATGATAGAAAGATATATAAACAGTGTTGACTCAACCTTTCTTACAGATGAAATGCTTCATTATGCTGATCATTGTCATACACAGGCTGAAACAGTAAAATTTCTTGTTGAAAAAATCATTGAACAGATAGTTTAAGTGATAGAAAGTGAGGAGCAATGAAAGTTAAAGAAGCACAAAAATTAATTGCGAATATAGATAATGAGATAAAGAATTTGGAAAAACTATTACTTCTTAATTCGGTAGAAAAAGAAGCTCTGGCTGAAAAAATAGGATTAAATAACACGGTTGATAATATGGTTCTTATTGGTGTTAATTCTATGCTGTCATGGAAATCTGTGTTACAGGATAAAATAAATAATGCAGAAATATATTGTATTCATATCAAAGACAAAAATAGATAAAGCAGAAAACTTATTTGTGACATTTAAACCTATCAGATTCGATAGGTTAAAAAACGGAATTTAATTCCATTTTTTTAAAAAATGACGTATAATCATTGAGGTATATATTCAATAATATGAAAGGAGCCTTGATGAAGGGTAAGTTGAAATGGGGAATAATCATAAAAGCTATAAACAGATTATAGTTACATTAGAAGTTGATGATGTATGCACAGAATCAGAGTTAAAAGTTTTAGCGGATGATATTGCAGAAGTTATTGAAAAGAATTCGAACGATCATATATCAGATCCAACCATTCGGATTAACTGGTAAAAAAAGCTTCCGAACCAATTAAGGTATCGGAAGCTTTTTGGTTTATTTTGGAATAACATTGATCTCATCTGCAAGTTTCAGAATAGATTCTCTTGGAAAGATGATCAGATGATCGTTTGATTCAATGCAATAATATCTGCCTTCGCACATTGTAAGGATTTCGACATCATCCATTAATGCAATGTCTTCCATTTTACAGTTTGGCAATGATAAAAGGAACTGTCTGATCAGTTTTACATCGGAAATATCAGCCTTACCGGATTCTTCAAAGAACGATCGAGAAACTGCAAAAGGAGTCTTTTTTCGTCGTGTTCTTTTAATTTTATTTTCTGTAGCCTGTGTCAACTGCTCATCAGACATTTCTGAAGGGGAAGTGGAAGGCTGCTCACTTTCTTCTACTGGATCTGCTGCCGAATTTTCTGGAATAGAATCGGATTCTTTATCATTTGTAATTGCTTTTTCTTCAACAACCGGGTTACACGCCATTTCAACAATCTTATTGAGATGATCGCCTGTAATGAAATATTCCATTTCATTTTTGGAATTAGGCGTGGCAATAACTTCAATATCTGCGGATTTTCCGGATAAGATATGTTCAATCGATTCATGATTTGGTACGACTGATTTAATGATCATAACTGGGATTGATATATTTGACATCTGATCTAGCGTCTGCTCTAGCTTTAGTATTGCTTTTGAACTAAGCTTCAGTTCTCCATTCTCTTTAGTAGTCCAGTTTTTGTAATATTCACCATCCATATTCATTAAGATCTTGATGGACAGCGGATTCATATTATGCATCTCTGCAAATTTGTTTAATGTTGTTACTTCCATATTGGTAATCCTCCTTTTTTTTATACCTTCATTATATAAAATGTATTATTTTTTTTATTTTGGCGAAAAAAATTATTAGATAGGGATAATCTGAACATATTTTTATTAGAAAAAAAATTGTAGGAGGATGTAATACATGAAAATTAATAATATAAAAGTAGGTAATAAGCTTTGGTATGTATCAGCTGAATTTGATGGATGTTCGTTGAGGGAGGTTGAGGTAACAGAAAAGGCAGAAGATCATATCCTCTGTCGCCCAACGGATCCCAAAGATCAGGATATTACATTGTGGTTTGATAATGAAGATATCAATGAAAGTTTAACAGACGATTATAACGTGGCAATAGATCGTTATAGAGAAGGGAAAAAGAATGTTATTAATTACATCGTATAAAAAAGAGAGTCGGTAAATCCGGCTCTTTTTCTATTAAATATAACATATTAAAAACAGATAAGTATAGAAAGGAAATAGACGAATGAAATACAGAAAATATATTATTGGCAGTTTTATTGTGTTACTGTCAAGCTTTTGTGTATTTGGAACATCTACTAAAGGATCCGAATTAAATAATCGATACGAAGATGAAATCAAATATATGACTTTAAATTATGAAATAGAGGACAAGAGTATACAAATAGACAGAAGTAAAAACACGGTATCTGTGAATGGATCTCAAACTTCTTTGTCGAAAGAATTTGGCATTAGTGGCGGAAAAGAGAAAACTATATTGAAAAACGAAGCCAAATTGAAGCATGAATTAAAAAGAAATGGATATGAAGTTAAACAGGCATCAGCAAATGTAATAAAAGGTGACTCCAATTTTGCAGCCAAACGTATTTATGTAGATTCAAGTTCTGTAGCAGAAACATACGGAGCGATAGCAGAGGCAAATGGAGTGCATACGGTCTTACAGTATGAATCGCCAGAAGAGGCAGCAGTCGCATATTATTCGTTAAAGAATGATGGATATAATGTATATCCGAGTTATGTCGTTTCTTTAGAAGAAGATGAAAACATAGTCCCGGAGTCTATTGATGGGGAATATATTGATAATGGTGTGTCTTTTCATGGTATAGATAAAATGCAACAGGATGATACATATAAGAATAGGAAAGTAACTGTTGCAGTCATTGATACAGGAATCAATGATTATTTTTCTAGGAATATCCAATATTACAATTTCAATACATCTTCATCGGAAAAAGATACAAATGGACATGGAACAAAAGTCGCATCTGTAATCGCAGACTGCACATCGGATAATGTTGATTTTGTATCAATGAAAGTATTTGACGATGATTCGAAATCTGATATGGCAGCAATCGAGTCAGCATTAATTCAGTGTACGGATCTTGATGTGGATGTTATTAATATTTCAATCGGTATATATGATAAAAATTTTGAGAAAGAATGCGGAACCTTTGGATATTGGGATGACACTTTTAAGGTACTTAAGAATAATGGAACTGTTGTTTGCGTAGCGGCCGGTAATGAAGGCGTTCACACAAAGTATGTTTATCCAGCTGGAAGTGATTATACATGGACTATAGGATCTATTGATGTGTATGGAAACATAGCAAATACATCCAATTATGGAAAGATAGATTTTGTAGCAAAAGGAGTGGGAGTCATCTGCCGGAATGTATCAAACATAAAAGTATCTGTTAGCGGAACGTCTTTTGCCAGTCCATATATTGCAGGTATTGTGGCAAATTATAAAGGAAAGCAGGATGATCCGGTTGATGATATATATGAGATTGTAAAGAAAACAGCTGTGGATCTCGGAGATATAGGAAAAGATGAAATATATGGATATGGATATCCATGTTATCAATATAAAGAGGGAGAGTTTGAACATTGTGAGCATAAAAATATAAAAGAGGTAACAACAGATGCCACATGTGAAGAAGATGGAAGCATTATTTATATATGCAAAGATTGTGGAGAAGTTATAAAGAAAGAAATATTGTATGCAACAGGACACGCTTACACGGAAATAGAACATATAAATGGAAGCTGTAGCCAAAGAGAAACAATAGTATATAGATGCAATAAATGTCAAGCTGAAAAAACAGAGTATCTTGATTATGATGAAAATAATCACCTGCATACAGAAATAAAAATAACAAAAGATCCATCCTGTACAGAAGATGGCGAACAAAGGACGTATTGTATGGATTGTGACTCTTATATTGGCATAATCGAAAAAATACCGCATTCAAGCCATACATATGAAGAAATATCGCACACTTCCGGAACATGTAATGTAAAAGAAAAGATAACATATAAATGCAGCAAGTGTCAGCAGGAAAAAATAAATTATGTTGGCTATAATCCAGATAATCATATTCATACTGAGCAAAGAATAATAAAAGAACCATCTTGCACAGAAGATGGAAAGAAACAGTTATATTGTACAGACTGTAATACCTTTATTGCTAATACGGAAGAATCAATCACACATTATGATCATAAGTGGGTAATAATAGAAGAAACGCAAGGCAGTTGTGCAGAAAAATCATCTGTTATATATAAATGTTTGAATTGTGGAGAAATGAAAATTGAATATGGAAACTATAATTATCAGGTTCACAATGAAAAATATTTAACAAAAAAGGAAACAATAGCTCCGGGATGTGAAACAGCAGGAACCTATATTATATATTGTAAAAATTGCAATTCAGAAATAGAAAAACATAGTGTTTCCGCAACCGGACATGATTATCAAATCATATCGGAAACAGTAGGCACATGTGTAGAAAAAGCCAGCACAACATACAAATGTAATAAATGTAATGATACTTATACGATATATGGAACTATTGATGATCAGGCTCATAATTTTACAACATGTGTAACCGATTCGTCATGTCAGGCATTTGGATGTAAAAAGACATATTGTTTATTATGCGGAAAGGTCATATCTTCTCAAATAATTCCTAAAAAAAATCATATCGCCTTTACTTCGAAGGGAACGACAATATGTAAAACGTGCGGAGAAATTCTGTCTGTTGATACCTATAAGATCAAATTATACGATGGATCTACAGAAAATATTCTATATGCAAAGTATGGAGATATGGTTACGCTTCCAGTTTTGACAAAACGAGATTTTGTATTTGATGGTTGGATAAATTCCAATAAAGAAAGAGTTTCACAAATTACGGTTACCGATAATGCCTCATATACTGCAAAATGGCGTGCGAAGGATTATGTATTAACGATTAATGCTAATAATGGTCAATACAACAAATCATCCATAAAGGTAACTTATGGAAAAACAATTCATTTATCAAATCCTAAAAGAAAAGGTTACTTATTTACAGGATGGTATGTCGGATCCAGAAAAAAAAGTAACACTTTTAAATATAAGTATCACTCGAATGTGACTGTAAAGGCAAGATGGAAGAAGATAGTTGTAAAAGAACCATCTATTTCGAAAATAGGTGCTATTTACATAAAAATTAACAGCTCTCAGGCAAATCATTATCAAGTGTATGTATCAAAGAATAAGAATTTCAAAAATAAAAGGATATATGAAACAACAAAGAAGAAACTTACTGTAAAGAAGTTAAAGAAAGGAAAGTATTATATCAAAATAAGAGCATATACATATGATTCGTCCGGAAAGAAAGTATATAGTTCTTGGAAAAGATACAAATATTAACATGAAAAGGTCAGATTATTACACAATTCAGGAATTAAGGAAAATTATGCATTTAAGTACGGCTGGAGTATACAAAGAAGTTCATAAGGAAGGTTTTCCTAAAATACTGATAGGTAAACGCATATATATTCCTATAAAGAAATTTACGGTTTATTGGAATAACGCGAAATAAACATAATTTTTTTGCCAAATAATATCGTATATCAGAAATTTTATAATGTAAAAGAATCGATTATTAATAAGCGAGGATCTTTTATGCGATTGGAAGAATTAAATCTAAAAAGGAAAATACCAGAAAATAAATTAAAAATGTTAAATAAAAAAGGCATTAATTCAGTGGAAGATTTACTGCGATGCAGACCAAGGGGGTACTATGATTACAGTAAACAGACAGAGTTAAAAGATGTCGCAGATAAAAATCAATATGCGCTTCGACTTGCTTTTCGGCTTACAGTGAGTAAATGTATCCGTAAAATGGGAAAAAATAAGCCATATGTTAAAGCAACATGTGTATCCTCCGATGGAAGTATTATTACAGTTATTTGGTATGATCAGTATATTTACTATAAAGTAAAGGAAATGGTAAAAAAGGAAGTTATCGTTGCTGGAATATATGAAAATCATAATATGATATCTCCAGATGTTTTTGAATTATACTCACCGGAATTGTTCAAAATTTATCCGGTCTATAGCAAATTAGATGGAATCAGCAACGAATACTATTTAGATATGATTAATCATGCAATCGCGGAATATCATGGTGAGGATCCGTTCCCTAAAAAATTTAGGGAAACATTTAATATTGTTGATGAAAAGCAGATGATAATGTTTTTGCATAGACCAAAATCCTTGCAGGATATAAAGAAGGCAGAAAAGCGTTTGGCTATAGAAAGAATGTACCCATTCTGTCAAGCAATGTATGACATGGCAGCAGACGCAAATATTATGTCAAATATCAGACCTGTCAAAATAGATATATGCCATAAAATCATAAAGGATCTCCCTTATAACCTGACAGATGATCAGAAAAATGTATTAAATCAGTTTGTTTTATCTGCTAGGAAAGGCAAAAGAATTAATGCACTTTTACAAGGAGATGTTGGCTCCGGAAAAACAATATGTGCTACATTGTTGATGGTATCCATTATTGAGAACGGATATCAGGCGTGTTTAATGGCTCCAACCGGAATCCTTGCAGTGCAGCATTATGAAGAAATTGAGAAAATGCTATCAAAATACAATATTCATGTTGCATATTTGGCAAGTGGAATGAAAAAATCTCAAAGAAATTCGACATTAGAGAAGATTGCATCTGGTGAAATTGATCTGGTTGTAGCAACGCATTCTGTTATATCAGAGAGTGTAAGGTTTAAAAATCTTGGGATCACGATTATTGATGAAGAACATAAATTTGGTGTCATTCAAAGACAGGCATTGAGAGAAAAGGCGAAAGAAGGAGTACATAATATATCTATGTCGGCAACTCCGATTCCGCGGTCTTTGGCACAAACAATTTATGGTAATTGTATGGATATATACACAATTAACAGTATGCCAGCTGGTCGATTGCCAATTAAAACAGCTATAACAAAAAGCATACTATCTATGCTTGAATTTATGAAGAGAGAAATAAATGCCGGACATCAATGTTATATTGTGTGTCCGTTAGTAGAAACAAATGAAGAGAAAGGGAATTTTGAAGAAGCTACAAATAAAAAGAAAGAAAAAGTGTACAGCGTGGAAGAAATCGAACATATTACTAATAAGTATTTTCAAGGCTCAAATATAAAAACAGGCATTGTTACCGGAAGAATGAAAGAAACTGAAAAATCGGAAATTATTAACGGTTTTCAAAAAAATGAGTTTCAGATTCTTATAGCAACGACGATCATTGAAGTTGGTGTTAATGTTCCAAATACAACGGTTATTGGAATTATTAATGCTAATAGATTCGGACTTGCCGGACTACATCAGTTACGAGGCAGAGTTGGCAGAAATAGTTTACAAAGTTATTGTATTCTTCAGTCTGAAGATAAAAACAATCCAAGACTTCGTGCAATGTGTCAAACCACAAATGGATTTGAAATTGCAGAAGAGGATCTAAGGCTTCGCGGAACTGGAGATATCGTTGGTATTCAGCAGAGCGGATTAGATATTAATGTTATGATGATGCTGAAGTATCCGCGTTTGTATAATGCAATGATGACTTATATTACAAATGAAAGAGGTAAATAAAAATATGGTAGTTGTATTACGCTTATTAAAACAGTTATTTATATTAATTGGGATCTGTGTTATTTTATGGATGCTTTTACCGCGGATTACCGGAAAAGAAATAAAGAATGATCGTCCATTTTCTACGAAAGTAATATGCTTGGTGGTATGTATAGCTGGTCTTCTCATATCTATAATTGCAGGGTAAGACAATATTTGCCCGGTAAGGAGCCAAAAATAAATTATGAAAGAAACAATGAATACAGTAACTTTTGACAGCTTACTGCGCGCGGTAACAGAAAAGATCCAAACGGATTATGGAACAGTATTGTCAAATCCGGAAAAGGAAAGTATATCAACAAGAACTGCATTGCTTTGTTGGGAATATATGAACGAAGATCCGTTAGTGGATATTGAGCGGATCATATGTTTATTTTTAGAAGAACAGGTCTTGAACCGGAAAAAATATCCAGAAAAACAAATGGATAATGTTTATTTGAAATTTATAGATGCAATACTTATTGAATACGAAATGGACCATAAAAAATATGATTTAGATATTCTTGTGGATAGAACACATATCAGCAGAGATCAAATTAAGGATATTTTGTATCGTTACTCATAATATTTTTTTAAAGGTGGAATTAAATTCCACTTTTTTTTGCAAAAAAATTCCATATTTATCATATGATACCATCTCATTAAAAAGAGAGAGGATGTGATTATATGGCAGGAGAATTTACCAGATGGCGTAATAAAATTCCAATGAAAGAGAAAATAAATGAATATATCATACCTGACTCTGTAATTGGTGTATTTGATCTGGAAACGACTGGGTTGAAAGAAGATTCCAAAATAATTCAGTTTTCTGCGATTCGATATTTGGTTGATCCGATATTTGGATTAAAGAAGATCGATGATCTGGATGTCTATATCAATCCGGGTGAACCATTATCAAAGAAAATTATTGAATTAACAGGAATCACAGATCGCATATTGGCAGTTGCTAAAACTGAAGAATGCTGGGCTGAAAAAATCTTTACATATTTAGATTCGTGCAATGTAATCTGCGGTTACAATGTGGACTTTGATATTAAGATGTTACAGGGAATGGCAAAGAGAACGGAACATTCATTTCATACAAAAGCAATACTGGACGTATGTGAAATGGCAAGAGACTGGATTCCTAAGTCTGAAGTAGAAAATCATAATTTACAGACGATCGTTGAATATGTTTTTTCTTCTACAGAGACATACTTTCAATTTCATTCTTCTTTTGATGATGCAAAAGCAACAGCAATGTTGTTATATGAATTTGCAGATCAGTATAGAAGGTATGAAGATGAGCAGCGACATAAAGATTATGCACACTTGGAACGTGCATCATTATTCATAAATCCAAGAAAAAAGTCAGAACAACGAATTAAGTTGAAGCTGAATGTTGGGAATTTCGGAGATATCTTTTGGGATATTGTGAAGCAGGAATGGGGTTGTTGCAGTAACACCAGAGCAAAGCAATATTTTAAATCGATTAATCTTACAAATTTGGAACAGCAGTTTTTGGAAAAGTATGGTTATCGCTTTGGTCAAAATTCACCCAAGGAAGTTGCAACTACATGGATGCGTTTTGCAAAAAGCGTAAAAGAAAATGAAAATTTATAAGACAAGAAAGGATATGCAAATGAAAGAATTAAATGAATTTCGTGGTGTTGAAATGGAAGCTAATGACGAAAAAAAAGAAGTGGGATTTCAGGAAAATACATCTAATATAACACTGCCATCCGGTTGCATGACATCGAATCAGATCTATGTTGCGCCAGAAAGCGATCAGTCTGAAAAAAAACGCAAAAATAAAAAGGGAAAATCAATGGATGATAAGAAGAAACGTAAAACGAATATCATTCTTCTTATTATTGCGCTTATCATCGGAGCAATATATATGTGCTACGATTTATCAAAGGGTAAGAACAGCAAAAATGATGATGTAAGTATTATCAATACAGAGGAATCATCTCAGGATACAACAACAGAACAAAAAACACAGATTGAAAAAATAACAAGTCAGGCAATCAAGGAAAATGAAAATGCAAAGACAGAAGAATTAAAGACTACAACTGAAGCTGCTGAAAATACGGAAACTACAACCGAAGTCACTGCCAATACAACAGAAACAACAGAAGTCATACCGGAACCCCAAAACAGTAATATTGGCAGTAATGAAATTGAAATTGGTGGAATAACTGTAAGCTATGAATTTGACAATACATGGAAGACCGCTGTTAAGGATCTTGCGTTTTCCGCGAGTAAAAAAACAGCAAGTGGAATACTTTCTTTGTATGTTACGGACTCCAATATCAGAATTGGAAAAACAGACCGGGTTAGAGAAATGCTTGGCACAATAAGTAATCCTTGTGAGGATGCAGGTTTGGAGCTTGTGGATTCAAAGAGTTGCGAAAAAGTAGATATACATGGAAGAGATAGTTACGTCACTTATTATCAGGGCAAGGATTCATCTGATAATAGTGTAACATCAATGGGGATCATACAAGATATAGGCGGAGATACTTATGCTTATATTACGATTGACGACACTTTCGGGTATGAGCCTGCATTACTAATTGAAAATTTAGCGATCAATGTACAATAAGAAAGGTGAAATTGAATGGAAATACGAGACGCAATCCACCATACATTTATAGGATTTATGTTGATACTTATATCCAGAATTATGAAATGCATAAATACTTCTGCTTTGGGCGATTACGCAGGTGAAAGCGGATTTAATCTTTCAACTATAATAAATGTAATTTCAAATATGATGGCATGTATATCTGTAGTTGTAGTTATTGGTGGAATAGTAAGGTTGGTATTATGTATAAAAGGGGGCGATATCGTTGGCGATTCTACAAAGTTAGAGCGAGGTATACATATGAGTATACCAATAATCAGGCAAAGAAAGTTCGGAGGATTTTCTGTAAAAAATGAAATCATAGATATACCAAGTTCGTTTACTGATGAACAAATAAAAGAAATCACAAAAGTAGTTGAAACACCATTAAATGTTATTTTTAATAAAATAAATTTATCATCTTATGAGTACATGCAAAAAAAATTATATGGAATCTATGCCGGATTTGAACCGTATATACAGACTATTTGTGAGGATGTTACTTCTTTTGTTGATAAATATGATAATGCAATGAGTCAAGAAGAAAAAGAAATACTTTGGGATAGTTTTATTTCAAGCGCATATGTAATTCAGGATGCAATCGGTACTATAAGTGAAAAAATTCATGATACAATTCAGGATGAAGTAATATACAGAGCAGACTATGAAAATGCATTACGATCTTTATCAAAATCAGAAGCAACTCAAAATGCGACAGGATATCAATTATTTGGGAATCTTAAAATGCTTAACACTTTATATTCAGATGAAATTGACAACCTACAAACAAAGTACGATAAAAAAAGCAAGAAAAAGAATAAAAACGCATAATTTATTTATCTGGACTAAGACCGTTATATTTAAAATATAAAAAATAATAACAGGAGGCTTGTCCATGGAAATGCATAAAACATATAATGTAAAACCATTTCGATACATAAAAATAGGAGATCCTATGTATCTGGATGATATTGAAACATCAAAAGATATAAAAATGGTTAAACGCTTAAAGAAACTGGTATTGAATCAGAAAACGCCTTTTACAAATAGGGAAACAAAAGTGATTGTGAATACAGAGATGGCCGGAAACAGAACTCTGGATTACAGAATTATAATCTATCAGGCAAAAAAGAATTTTATTCATAAAGACAAAGTTTTAGATTGTCTTATGAAAGGAGAAATGTATACGGATCTGATAAAAGAGATCAAACAACTTGGATGCGATACAGCAGAATTTCATATGTTTGTAGATGACGAGATGATCCGATTTAATACCTTAAGCGATGGCTACTACGGAACGTCGATATTGTTAAAAAATAACGATGCATTATGTGTAGACATTTCGCTTACAGCAGATGCTTATTCATGGGAAAATGTAAATGATATAATAAAGCATCTGTTTACAGTATTGTAATCATATTATACATTTAGATGATAGAAAGATCTGAGCTTTAAACTCAGGTCTTTTTTATTTTTGCAGTATAGATTGTTCATATTTAAAATATATCAAAAAGACAGGAGGATTAAAGTATGAAGTATTTAATCAGCAGATATAACATAAATATTGTGAAAGAAATTTGTCAGAGAGATAACATTCCTTATAAAGTAATGCCATCTTCTAATGACAGAGATTATTTATTTGATATGGCTATTTCAAGAGCCAGATTCCGGGAACTTTTGGATGACGTGATGTGTGAGCAACAGAGAAAGCGAACGAAAACATCAACACCATATGTAACCGCAAAAACAATTTATAATCCAGAGAAATTTCAGAAAGTATTAGGATCCGGCAATAAATTTCGGATCACTGTTCATGAACTGAACAAATTATAACGATGTGATTATGGGACTGCTGATATGTATTTATCATGCGGTCCCTTTTTTAGGAAGGGGGTACTTGAACATGACAAGTACATATTTGATTCAAAATGCTGGAAAATGGTTTGGTATCGATAGATTTGGACACACAGTAGATAGACATTTCAACATGCCGGATACATATTTGAAAAGAAGATCGTTATCGCATAATAAGCGCATGACATCCACATTTGTAAATTGTACATTAGTAGATATCTATGAAATGGTTATTGATGCAATTACAAATTCTGCGGATGAAATCGTCGATTGGATGGATGATTGGCTTGATGATGGCTGCTGGGGGTTATATGTTAATTTACCAAAGAATATTAAAGGGCGGCAATACATAAAAGATACAGATTCTTATTATGATTGCGATATGGCTCTTATAATATTAGGAAAATGTTCGGATAGAAGAAAAATAAAAATAGTAACTGCTTTTCCATATAGTAGAAACTATGAACCAGCTATTGAAAATTAATGCTTTAAAACATTATAAAACAAAAAAACCGTATTTTATGATACGGTTTTTTTCTGCAAAAATATAATAACATATTAATCATGTATAATAAAATAGTAATAGATATGACATTATAAAAGGGAGAAATGCAGAATGGAAAATGAATATAAAGTAGAAGAAACCAAGTTTGGAGTAAAAACTGCGCATCCTAGTTATGGAACCTTATTATTTAATAGGGCATATGGTAGCAAGACACCTTTGTTTGGTAGCAGTATTGAACATAGTAATGTAATAACAATGGAGCTTAGACATGCAGATATAACAAGAGGATTAAACCGGGATGATATTTTCGGAAATAAACCTATCGCAATCGTAGAAATGAGCTATTCACAATTTGCTGAAGCAATTACAGCATTTGGACAAGGCACAGGAGTACCAGTTACGATCCGTTATACTGAAAAAGATGGTAGAATTCCTTTCTGTGACTTTGTAAGCAAGAGAGAGCAGTTTACAGGGGAATTCAAAGAACAGACCAGTAAGGCGATGAAAAAGTCAGAAGAATTAATAGAAGAAGTTGCTGAATTATTTTCTTCAAAGAAGGCACTTACAAAGACAGATAAAGAAAACATATTAAAGAAGCTTAATATGTTAAAATCCGATATTGGAAGTAATATTGAATTCATAGCAGATCAATTCAATGAGCAAATGGATAAGACTGTTATGGAAGCAAAGGGAGAAATTGAATCATTTTGCCAGAATAAAATAAATTCTATCGCATCTGGATCCTTGGTTGAACATCGGGAAGACATTTTAAAGCTTGAAAACCCAGTAAATATTGAAATGGAATGAGAGGCAGGTGTCACTATGAATGGACGAATTTTGGATCAATGTACAAAGGATGCATGGGATATCATTAGTGGTAGGAAGAAAATAGTTGGAAATAAAATTGTTCCATGTCGAGATGATAAAAAAGAAGAAAAAAAAGAAAATGATTATGGCTGGCTTGCTCCTGATGGGACGTTCTATAGCGTTGAATTTGGCTGTCATCAAGCATGGGCGACAGAATTTCTTGCAAATGAATACAGAAGTGGAAATAAAGCCGTAAAAGTAAGTTATCAAGAAGAATCCGGCGACAAACTTTGTGAAATGGGTTTTATCTTGATACATAATCCGCATGGATATAATTTATCTATTACAAGAGATTTATCGAAGAGAATAACAACAAGACAAAAGGCTTTCTTGATAGATTATTTTAATAAGCGTGGATTGACGGAATGGAGCTATAAATTAAGTGAAGATAGAATATAGATATTTCATATCAAAGTTACAAGACGGAAATGGTTGTATATTCTGAAATGAAAGTATGATGTCAAGTAGGATGTATTTTGCTATAATACATCCTACACCACGAAGCAAAAACTGAAAAAAGTGTACTCATGATCAATGACTATATGACACAAGGAGTCTGTATCAAGTAGTGCGGCCGGATCATTCTCCTTTCCGCATAACTAAAAATTCAGTTAGATTAGGTATCTTTGTCGATATTCTCCGAATCAGTTGTTTCATTCAAGTGTTTTTTCAAACATTCGGTCAAGATAGAACTAATCCAAGCTCTGAGTTTCTTAGAAATACTTGCACCAATAAGAATAATGATGCTAACGACAAAATTAATAATTGTCACATAATCGGCTACGGTTGATACATTTAATGAACTCATGAATTGTTCCTCCTTTATATAAACAAGGGAGTACACTTTCTGAAAAGAATTTTAACATGAATAAGCAATGTACACAATAAAAATAAAAAATAATATCTATATATTAAAAGGAGGAAAGTATTGATATGCCAGATATGAGAGAAAAGATACGAAATTATATCGATGAGCTTGATGATGAGATTGATAGGTTGAGGCGATCAACAGTAGATAAATTAGAAGAACTTGCTAATGCGACTATAATGGAATCTTATACAAGAGGAATTGAGTATAAAACGATTGAATCAAGGGTACAGACATTAATAGAGGTCAGAAATGATTTACAGCGCAAATTGAATGAGGTGATATAAATGGGTAGAATCAATAAAACACAAAATAACTTACAGTCAGTATGGAATGATTTGGATCTTGCCTATGAATATATGGAAAGAGCCATTGAAAATTTAGCAAAGATGAGCGGATTGCCTACTGAGTTAATGAAGATGGTTGAACAGTATGATTTATCAGGAATAAGTATGATGAAGCAGGAGGTTGAAGAGTTAATGGATTGATGTAATAGGAGTTGAAAAAGTATTTCTCTGAAAAGTTGAAAAGAAAAATTGTTTTCCAATGAAGATCGGAGATAAATATTGGAAGTAAAATTGTTTTTGGAGGAAGACAGCGGTATGAATTATAGTGAACTGTTAAAAGAAAAAGGTTTTGTCCTAAATACTTATCCAGAGGGGAAATTTTGGGAACTGGTTGTGGTAGATGCCGAAAGCAAGAAAGAACATATTTGCAAAGTGTTTGGAGCAGATATTGAATTGGTTGATGCTAATACAACGGACATTGACACGCTTATATTACAGTGTACAGAAGACTTTACTAAATGTCTTTTTTATTATGACTGTAATCCATATAATATGAATCCCAGAACATTTATGCAATGTGTTGAGAATATATAAGGGATTGTATGAATTGGATGGAATAAAGGTAGTTAAAAGATTATTTTTAAAGGGATGTATAGTATGGATATTAATAAAAATATGATAATTGATGAAATATCTAAAGAATTTATTTATGTAATGCGCAGAGATGAAACTAAGAGCGAAATTTTAAAATTGTACGAGCAAACTACTGACACGATGGAAAATTGCGTTCGTAGATTTTTAGAAAAAAAACTAAAGGAGTTATAAAATGACGAATCGAATATTTTACTGCATAATAGGAGGTAATATTAATTGGAATTTAAACCGGGAGATAAAGTAATTCACAAAAACTTAAAGTTGCTTGGTACATTTGTTGGATATGCATGGGAATCTGAGAAAGAAGCTGATGTAGACTTTGAAATGGAAGATGGATATGTAGAACAGAGGCATGTATCTGTAAATCAGTTGAAACGGTGTTCGAGTGATAAAGAAATTAGAAAGGTGAACGAGGGATAAGAATGGTGTGAGAATAAATAATGGAATATATACTAGATGAATATAATGGAGATATTATTCGAATTGACCGTCTTATGGAGTTCTTGCCGGAAGAGCATTGGTTATGGGATCAAGCGGAAGAAATTAATTTGAATGATATATCGGTTGCAATTCATGAAGCTGCATCTGAAATATCAGAACCATATGGAGATACATGGAAACATCCTGTATTAGAACAGAAATCAAAAGCTTGGCATATAGGAAGGATAATTTATTTTATTAATCACCCAACGGAGATCAGGAATGTTGAGATTGATAACGAGAGTAATAATGGCTTTATTCTTCCGCAACCAATTATTGTAGATGGTAGGCACAGATATGTAGCAGCAAGATGGTTGTATAATCAAGGCAGATTGAACGTAATTCATTGTAGATATGGTGGTAGGGTGGACGTACTGGAATATTTACAAGGAAAAACAGACAATTTATTATATTAAGATATTAAGCGGATTAAAAGTGATTATAAAAATTGTTTTCAAACGGAGATAAGAATATGGAAAAATATGTTTCAATAGAGCTAATTGATAAAGTGGCAAAGATAAAAGGTGATTTTAAGATTATATCAAAAGATACCATTAAAGATATACTGAAAGATATAACAGATGATGAAAAGAATGTATTATTAAGGTTGTATATTTTTGAAAAAATATGGAAAGGAATAGAAGAAAAGCATATGGATTTAGGGATGATTTTACAGACGGAAATTAATAGTGCTATGATTTCAAATAAAAACCATGATTGCGATAATGGATTTCTGGAGTGCAATGTAACAAAGTTTGAAAGTGCTTTAGTTGAGAAGGGATATGAACCGCTAGGTATATGCAAAAATGTACCATTCAAACCCGATTATGCCATATATTCAGTTGCTTTTTGCTATAAATGTAATGGTGACGTATATTGGTGCCATTTGACCGAAGTAATGTGGTATTCGCTATTGAATCAGATCTATGGAAATAAAAGAGCAGATGCGATTATATCAGATATTATGGGGTATTAATGTTGCAGTAATAAGTTCTATTAAATCGTACAAATAAGAGGAGAGATGCTTCGGACGGAACAAAAATAAAGCTACAGTTGTGTCCGAATTGTAGCCGAAAAAATAAAAACTGTGTTTAAGAGGGATTGTAGAATATGTACAGAGTTTTATATAAAATGTATAGTGGTGGATACCAGATGACTGAGGAAATGACTTTAGAAAATGCGGAAGAATTTAGAAATAAGTGTTTGAAAATGAATTATCCAAGAGAACATGTACACATTATACAGATAGTAGAAGAGAAGAATAGATGTAATGGTCTTTAATAGCAAAGGAAAGGTGAGAATATGTTTGGGGCAAAATTCAAAAATGATAAAAGAATTATCGAAGAAGGATCATCAAAAGAATTAATAGAAAAAGGCTATAGTTCTTTTAATATTGTTGATACATACGAGGGTGCAGAATACCGCGCAAAAAAGGAAGAAGAAAGAGAATTAAGAAGGGAATTTTATAATGATATTACTGACTATGATTCAGAAAGAGCGCATGAAATTGATCGTAGGGTATTTCAGGAAATGCATCATAAGGAACCGGGGGAAATGCTGGATCAAATGAAAAAACAAAAAACATATACTGAAGATATAGAGTATATAAAATTGTGTTTTGAACAGATCAAGCAGTTAGAATTAATCACCCCGGATTATACAGAATTAAAGGCATCTGCTATGCCTTGGAGTGTAACACTTGACAAAGAAACAAAAAAGATGAAAGTATACTATCATCATAACGCTAATATATTAATCTGTACATATGACATAAACAGAAAAAAGTTTATAGGAGTTCTTCCTATCTTGCCTGTAGAAATAATGACTCAACTCAAAAAATCTATAAAAAAAATAATTGATCAGCAATAATTAGATATTAAAGAAAAAGATAAATACTTGGTACATGTGGAACAATCAATGTACCAAGTATTTTTTTTTGCAAAAAAAGAAAAATATTGCATATTTGATATAAAGAAAATGGAATTAAATTCCAGAAAAAGAGGAAATGCAAGATGAAGAGATGGAAAATATTAGAATATTTTTTTCTGTTTGGAGGAATTATATTTGGAATTTGTGGCTTATATTTAATAATTCCGGCTGTATTAAGTACAAAAAAAATTACAGCAACCGGACTATTCGCAAAGCCAGATAGAAGAATATGGCTAAACAGGGTAAGTGAAGAAATTAGTTATATCTATGAAATAGATAAAAAAAAGAACATTGGTGTAGATCATACTTCAATAAAAAAAGTCAGACAAATAAACAAAAATGGGAATATGAGTATTTGGATATGTCCAATATATCCAAGGATCAACTGTTTTGATAAAAAAGTAGATATCATTATTATTTTGTTCATACATTCGTTTATATACCAATTTTTCTTTCATATTATTCATAGAAAAAAAAGAAATGAAAATAGGAAAGGACTGGATGAGGATGGTGGATGATAAGCAGCGGAAAACATATCGAAGAGTAACAGTTATAATGCCGGAACCTAATAAGGAAAGGGACGACAAAATAATTCAAGATGTAATCGATATTATTGCAAAAGATATTGCAAGAAAATGCCGAAAAATGATATAGTTTTTATACAGCATATATTTTATATATGCTGTATTTTTTTTGAAAGGATATCTAAGATAATGAGTGATAAGAAAAGAGTAAGGATGCTTCTCAGAGTAAGTTCGAACCAACAATTAGAGGCAGATGGGGACTTGTCTATACAAAGAGATATTGTAATGGAATATATAAAAAAACATGATGATTGGATACTTGACTCAAAGGAATATTTTGAAGGTAGCAAGAGTGGTTATAAAAAAGCTGTAAAAAAAAGAGATATATTGCTAGATGCGCTTATGGATGCTCAGAGGAAAGAATATGATATTTTAGTGGTGTATAAGGATGATAGAGTTGGAAGACGTATGTGGGAAATTGGAGCATATATAATGCAGTTAAAAAGCTTCAATGTTGATATATATACTGTAAAAGATGGTTGCATATCCCCTGCAATGGATGATGCTATGGGACAGATGATATTAGCATTACGCTATGCCAATGCACAGAAATCTAGTTCGGATACCGCTCAAAGAGTAAAAGATACAGCGATAGAGCTTGTTAAAAGAGGTAAATATGCAGGTGGTAACGTACCATATGGTTATAGACTTGTTGAATCGGGAGAGATATCGAAAAAAGGAAGAATCCTGCATAAATTTGAGATTGACGAAGAAAAAGCGGAAATAGTAAAGACTATTTATGATTATGCATACTTTCAGATGTTAGGACCATATCAGATTGCAAGATTGTTAAATGCAGACACACAATTAAAAACAAAAGCTCCGAGCGGTGATTTCTGGAGATCGGAAACCGTAGCAAGAATATTAAAGAACCCGGTTTATTACGGAACGGTTGTGTATAATAGAAGGACATCTATTGGTGACGGAAGAACGAAAGTAGTAAATAACAGCGAATGGGTATATTCAGATGAAATAAATGAAGATTTAAAAATTATCGACAGGCGGATCTGGAACGGAATTCAAGAAAGAAGAGAAGTTCGAGCAAAACAACAAAAAGAGGCTATGAAACTTCATGAAACAGCTTTAAAAAAGAATACAGGAACCCTTCCATTAATAGATGTTATTCATTGTGGTTATTGCAAACATAAACTTACAAATGGAACGAAATACAGCTATTGGACAGCAAAAGACGGCGAAAAACGCTGTAAAAGAAACCGACGATATCAATGTAAACATAATGCTTTACATCCAGATAAAGTAAGCAGCTATGACGCTGAAGATATCGAAGATGAAGTATTTAGCGCAGTGTGTGACTACCTTGAACAACTTACAAAAAGAATGAAGCAGGGAATCTTAGATGAGATTGTAAAAAATAATATCAGCGAAAGAGTTGAATTAGAAAGACAAATTGCGACAATAAACAAAAAGATAGAAAAGATAGAAAAAGATATCGGTATAATGAAAGATCATATACCAGAGGCAATGGCAGGAACTTATCCGTTATCTATTGAGGTTATAGCGGAAACTATAGATAGGTTTAACAATAATTTGGATGATCAAAAAAATATATTAACGGAGTATTTGTCAGAACAAAAAAAGTTATCTATAGAAGAAAAGGATTTTAACCAGTTTTATGAAGCTATTCCACCATGGATTGATACATTGAAAAATAATGATTTAAAAACACAAAGAGTTGTTGTTGATACACTAATAGATAAAATATTTATTACAGAAGAAGATATTGCCATAAAATTTAAAGCAACTATAGATCAGGACGGTGATTCTGAAAATTTTAATTATGATTCCGAGGTGGAATTTAATTCCACTTCGGAATCAAACCAATTACCACGAATTATTATGACGCATGGTGATAGAA
>OBHU01000059.1_pt1 | contig 95202 bp, 97 predicted proteins | sample 1519071 | NCBI WGS metagenome assembly OBHU01 (sample SAMEA2452135, study PRJEB22498) | human gut metagenome
ATGCATCGCATGACATAGACCCGCCGCAAGGATGTGACCTGATGGACAGGTATCACGTATTTTCTACCGATGACATGGTACACTGGAAAGATCATGGTGAAATATTAAACTCTTCACAAGTGCCGTGGGGACGCAAAGAGGGCGGATTTATGTGGGCACCGGACTGTACATATAAAGACGGAACGTATTACTTCTACTTTCCGCATCCCAGTGATACGTATACCAATAACAGCTGGAAAATCGGGGTAGCTACCAGTAAAGAACCTGCTGCAAACTTTACGGTTCAAGGATATATCAAAGGAATGGATCCGATGATAGACCCTTTTGTCTTCATCGACGACGACGGACAACCTTATATCTACAATGGCGGAGGAGGTATCTGCAAAGGGGGAAAGCTGAAAGACAATATGATGGAACTGGACGGCGAAATGAAAACAATGGAAGGTCTGGACGATTTCCACGAGGGTACATGGATACATAAGTATAAAGGAAAATATTATCTTTCTTATGCCGATAATCATGATCCGAACAGAAATGACGGCATGGATGGCTACAACTGTATGCGTTATGCTATCAGCGACCACCCTTTAGGACCGTGGAAATACATGGGCATTTACATGGAACCTTCCGACTGTTTTACCAATCAAGGCTCTATCGTGGAATATAAGGGAGAATGGTTCGCTTTTTATCATACAATCTCCTTATCTAAAAATCCGGCATTGCGTTCTATTTGTGTAGACAGATTGTATCACAACGAAGACGGTACTATCCGGATGGTAAAACAACGTAAATGAAATTAATGATAATCCGGCAAATACATATTTTTATATCTGCCAAAACAAAACTATTACATCTATATTTATGAAAAAGTATCTTTATGCCGCATGTGCTCTATTATTAGCGGGATGCATGGGTTCTACTCCTCAAAATCCCTTTATCACACACATGTACACAGCCGACCCTTCTGCCCACGTTTGGAACGACGGTCGTCTGTATGTCTACGCTTCGCATGATATAGCTCCGCCACGGGGTTGTGACCTAATGGACAGATATCATGTGTTTTCTACCGACGACATGGTGCACTGGACGGATCATGGTGAAATTCTGAATTCTTCTCAGGTACCTTGGGGACGTAAAGAAGGCGGATTCATGTGGGCACCGGATTGTGCCTACAAAGACGGCACGTATTACTTTTATTTCCCCCACCCCAGCGATACGGACTGGAACGGAAGTTGGAAAATCGGAGTAGCCACCAGCAAAGAACCTGCCGCAAACTTCACCGTACAAGGATATATCAAAGGAATGGATTCGCTGATAGATCCTTGTGTCTTTATGGATGATGACGGCCAGGCATATATCTACAATGGCGGTGGCGGTATTTGTAAGGGAGGCAAACTGAAAGATAATATGATGGAACTGGATGGAGAAATGAAAGTCATGGAAGGTCTGGTAGACTTTCATGAAGCCACATGGATACATAAATATAAAGGAAAATACTACCTTTCCTATTCTGACAACCATAACGACGACTGGAACGATGGCGTAGAAGGAGACAACCGCATGCATTACGCCATTAGTGACAGCCCTTTAGGTCCTTGGAAGCATATGGGTGTTTATATGGATCCTACAGACAGTGCTACCAATCACGGTTCTATCGTAGAATATAAAGGGCAATGGTATGCTTTTTATCACAACAGTGCTTTGTCACATCACGATTGGTTGCGCTCAATATGTGTCGATAAACTGTATTATAACGAAGACGGTACCATCCGCATGGTAGAACAACGCAAATAAAAATTTCAAGAAGATAATACAATAAATTTCCCCCTCTTATTCTGCTTCAATAGAAGTAGAGCAAGAGGGGGAAATCATATATGAAAAGGAGTAAAACGCTTACTTGGATTCGTCAATCGTACAGATGCTCACACGGTTCCAATCCGGATCTGTAAACATGTCTCCGATACCTTGTCCTTCGGCACTAACCCGTGTAGAATCAATCTTGTACTTTTTCACCAAAATAGATTCGACAGCTTCAGCACGTGCTTTTGCCAGTTTCTTATTGAATTCAAGATTTCCTTCCGGTGAAGCATATCCTTTAATGATCACATTAGCATCCGGATGTTTCTTCAGATAAGAAGCAATTCGTTCCACATTAGGCAATTGAGAAGCATCAACAACCGATTTTCCCTGCCTGAATGTGATCACAGACTCCGGAATCCGATCCGTCTTAATTACTGTTTCAACAGGAACAACCTTATTGCGGCAAGCATCCAGCTCGCTTTGCAGTTCGTTCACCTGACGCGTGGTAGTTGCCAATTGACTATCCTTACTACCTACCTGTGAGCGAAGATTATTGATAGAAGAGTTCAATTCGGCTATTTCCGCAGCATTATAAGGTTTGACTGTAGTAAAATGATGGGTTCCGTTACTGGTTTTAAAATGGTATGCCAATCCGGCTGTCAGTTCAAAAGCGGCATTATTGGCATTAAAGCGGCTTTTTGCCGTATTAAAATCGCCTTGCATATCATATACTATAGCAGGTTTCACTCCCAAAGTCCATGCTTTAGATTCGCCAAGGTTGAAATTCAAATTCAATCCGAGACGAGTAGACCACGAATTTTCATCTCCAGGACCATTCATATAGTAATGAAGCCAACCGATACCGGCAACCGCTTCAATCTCAAACAGCCGGGGAGTTCCCTGATAGCCTGCAAACAAGTTCATCAGGTTGACTTTACCTAACAGACTGACATCAGAAGCGTCAAAAGCCGTTTTACTCTGAGTAGTATTCACATATCCCATACCCTGAAGGCCGAAACCGAAAATAGGAGTTAATTGTTTCGCTACTCCAAATCCAAAAGCCGGACGGGCGTTCTTAAAGAATGCGCTATGAGTCAAAGGAGTCGTTGCACCGGCATTGATTCCTATAGACCAGTTATCACCAAATTTAGTTCCTTGAAGAGCAGTCTGGTCGTTTTGGGCACTTGCAGTAAATGCTCCCAATACAAAAGCAGATACAATAATAAATTTTTTCATAATTAAAATGTGTTAAGTTGGTTATACAATAAATATATCATACATTCCCTAAATGGGATTTTTATTTTGAGAGTAAAGGTCAAATGCTTACACAGCATATATTCAATGACTGAATCTATTAATAGATTTTAATTCTATATTTTCATAAAGCTACATGAATTAATAAATTTAGCATTCAAAACTTTAGAAAACGAATAATTTATTTCATTTTATAAATCTTACTCTCCGTTTTATTCGATTTTTAAAACCGAAGTAGAACTCGCTTTCATTTTAAACAACATAATATATCAAATTTTAGTTCAGAGTTTGAAAGTGAAATTAACAACTATTTAGTTTTAGGAAATATAAAATCCACCCCATACACCTGCCACAGCATCATTAGAGAAATAACAACAAGAAGTATGATATAATAATAATCTACGCTTTTCAAAATTTTGAATCGGATAAATAGTATAGTCAGTCAACTGGATTGCAATAGTTTAATATAAAAAATAGGTTCTTTTTTTGTGAAACAGAATTTTATTGATAGAAACAACATTCTACCCATAATTGTCTATTAATCAACTTTAGTAATATTCTCATCCAATATTTATATTCCATATCAGAAAGTCTAATAGAATATAACAAACTGATAATCAACACTTATAAGAGTATAGACATTTGTGTATAAAAAGTATAGACATTTGATATGTAAGAGTATATACTCTTATATAATAAGAATATACACTCTTACATTTTAGAAACAAGGTTAACAAAAATCCGTTTTATAAACACGTATTATCAGCAACAAAGGTAATATCAATACAACGGCAATCCGTACCGTCCGTCAACTACCTTTTCCAATTCGGCACTCAACTGTTGCACACGTTTGGGCTGTTCTTTCGCCAAATTATTCTTTTCACCGGCATCTTTTTTCAAATCATACAATTGTGGTTCCATACTGTTTCCCAACTCAATATTCACCTGCTTATTATAAGCCGGCCCCCGACCGGGACGAACATACTTCCAACGACCATCTGTAATGGAAAGATTATTTTGTGCATTTTGCAGAACCAGATAATCACGCCCTTTCTTCTCTTTCCCCATCCAAGCCATTTTCATCGGGCGGCTATCCGGTGCTGCACCCTCGGGAAGAGACTGATTCAACATTTGTGCAAAAGTAGCAAACCAGTCAATCTGACAAAGTAATGCATCGGACACTCCGGGCTTAATTTGTCCCGGCCATCTCCAAATGCAAGGAACACGAGTGCCGGCTTCATAGATACTATATTTACCACCGCGATACTTACCACCGGGTTTATGATCACCCAACAGTTCGACTGCCTGATCTTTATAACCATCATCTACAACCGGACCATTGTCGCTGGAGATAATGACCAACGTATTTTTGTCTAATCCCAGTCGTTCAAGCGCATTCAACACCTCTCCTACGCTCCAGTCAAACTCCAACAAACAATCACCACGAGGCCCCATACCACTCTTACCAACAAACTGTGCTCCGGGAACACGGGGAACATGCGCATCTTGCGTAGCAAAATAAAGGAAGAACGGGCGATCTTTATGTGTTTCGATAAAAGATACAGCCTTATCGGTCAAGGTTTCGGCTATCTTATCATCTTTCCAAAGTGCCGACTTACCGCCTTTCATAAAACCGATACGGGAAATTCCATTGACAATACTCATATCATGTCCGTGAGAAGGATGCATAACCAACAATTCGGGATTGTCCTTTCCGGTAGGCTCCCCGGGAAAATTCTTTTTATAGCTGACCTGAATAGGATCGGCCGGATCAAGGTTGATCACTTGGTCATTTTCTACAAATACACAAGGAACACGGTCGCCGGTGGCAGCCATAATAAAAGAATAGTCAAAACCAATATCGTTGGTACCCGGTTTCAACGGTTTATTCCAATCTTGTTCACCACCTTTATCTCCCAACCCTAAGTGCCATTTACCTACTACAGCAGTAGTATAACCGGCTTGCTTGAACATATCCGGCATAGTATAGCGATCCGGACGAATAATAGAACCGGCATCACCGTCGGCAATACCCGTACCGGCTTTACGCCAAGCGTATTCTCCCGTAAGCATGGCATAACGGGAAGGAGTACTTGTTGCAGCCGCACTGTGTGCATTAGTAAATCGCACGCCTTGTGCCGCCGCACGGTCTACATTGGGAGTATGAATCGTATTCGCACCATTGCAACTGAAATCACCGAAACCGATGTCATCGGCATAGATAAAAACCACGTTCGGACGCTGTTCTCCTTTCTCTTGCGCAACGGCATTTTGAACGAGACAGGGAGTAATAACTAAGGGAAGTACAAAATAATTTTTTTTCATGATAAGTTAATATTAGATTCCGGAACAAATATCGTCATTTATGAGAACATACACACCCTGCATCAGTCAATATTTTTACCGCACAAGCAAAAAATAGACATTTACGAACATCCGGTAGACAATATTGGAAACAAAAAATGGAGAATATCTGATAATCTTGCAAATGGATAAACAAATACTTACCTTTGGACGTTAGATAGTTAACCACTAAAATTTAGAAGTTATGAAATTTTTTATCGACACAGCTAATTTGGAGCAGATACGCGAGGCATATGCACTCGGTGTGCTCGACGGAGTTACTACCAATCCTTCACTTATGGCCAAAGAAGGCATCAAAGGAACCGAAAACCAACGTAAACATTATGTAGAAATATGTAATATCGTGGGAGGTGACGTAAGTGCCGAGGTGATAGCTACCGATTATGAAGGCATGATTCGGGAAGGTGAAGAACTTGCCGCATTAAATCCGCATATCGTAGTAAAGGTACCATGCATTGCCGATGGCATCAAAGCTATTAAATATTTCACGGAAAAAGGTATCCGTACCAACTGTACCCTGGTATTTTCTGCCGGGCAGGCTTTACTGGCTGCTAAAGCGGGAGCTACCTATGTGTCTCCTTTCGTAGGTCGTCTGGATGATATTTGTGAAGACGGTGTAGGGCTCGTTGCCGATATCGTACGCATGTACCGTTATTATAATTACAAGACACAAGTATTGGCAGCCTCTATCCGCAACACCAAGCACATCATGGAATGCGTAGAAGCCGGAGCCGATGTAGCTACTTGTCCGTTAAGCGCCATTAAGGGACTACTAAACCACCCGCTTACAGAATCCGGATTGAAAAAATTCCTGGAAGACTACAAAAAAGTAAACGGATGAAAATTCGGATGAAACAATTTCCTAAGTCTGCCGTTATACTTATAAAAAACAAGATATAATTATGGACTTAGGAAATTGGATGAACAAGATCCTCATCGGATGGGGAATAGACCCGAAAATAGCCAACACGTTTGATGAGGCCATTATTGCTATCTTAATGATCTGCATCGCGGTAGGGCTCGATTACCTTTGCCAGGCCATTCTGGTAGGTGGAATGAGAAAATATACCAAACACTCCCCACACGTATGGAATACATTATTAATGAAACGACGCGTATTCCATAATCTGATACATACGATTCCCGGCATATTGGTATATATACTATTACCAATCGCTTTTGTACGCGGAAAAGAACTGTTGCTTATTTCTCAGAAGATATGTGCCGTTTACATCATCCTGTCCTTGCTGCTTGCCATCAACGGAGTACTGCTGATGATATTGGACGTATATTCGGAAAAAGCCAAGGCAAAGAACCATCCGATGAAAGGATTTATACAGGTTCTGCAAGTTCTTCTTTTCTTTGTAGGAGGCATCATCATGATTGCCATTCTCGTGAACAAATCGCCGGCAAGTCTGTTTGCCGGTTTGGGGGCTTCGGCAGCCGTTCTGATGTTAGTATTCAAAGATTCCATTTTAGGATTTGTGGCAGGTATACAATTATCAGCCAATGACATGGTACGGTTAGGAGACTGGGTTACAATCCCTTCGAGCAATGCTAATGGTATAGTACAGGAAATTACATTGAATACGGTCAAAATTCAAAACTTCGATAACACGATTTCTACTATTCCTCCTTACAGTCTCGTAAACAACTCTTTCCAGAATTGGCGCGGAATGGTGGAATCGGGTGGACGGAGAGTCATGAAGAATATCACTCTCGACCTTACCACACTAAAATTCTGTACCCCCGAAATGCTGGATACTTTTCGGAAAGAAATCCCTTTACTGGCCGATTACCAACCGGAAGAAGGAGTGATACCGACCAACTCGCAAGTGTATCGTGTCTACATAGAACGTTACTTATGCAGTCTGCCTGTAGTAAACCAAGATCTTGACTTGATAATCAGCCAAAAAGAAGCTACCGAATATGGCGTACCTATCCAAGTTTATTTCTTCTCCCGAAACAAAATATGGAAGGAATACGAACGTATTCAGTCCGATATCTTCGACCATCTATTTGCCATGGTACCCAAATTTGATTTGAAAGTATATCAGTATTCAGACTGAAATGAAATTAGTAGTTAAGTAGTCAAGTAGTAAGTAGCAGGTAGTAAATAGCCTAATAACAAGCTATCAAATAACAAGTAGTCCATTAATAATAAATGACTAAATAGCAAGTAACATGAAAAAATCAGAAATAAGTCTATCCTACTTGACTACTGAACTACTTACTACTTAACTACTCAATTACTTACTACTTAGCCACTTGACTACTCTTCTCCCTATACTTCGTCGGCGTTTCTCCCGTATACTGCTTAAATAAAGTGCTGAAGTAACGCGATGTAGTGAATCCACAGCGTTCTGCTATTTCGGTAAAATTCAAATTGGTAGTGGTAATAAGCAGTATTGCCTTTTCTATTCTAAGTTTATTGATATAATCATTGACTCCCACATCCGTCAGTGCTTTTAACTTATTATAAAGCGTAGCACGACTCATACCGATCTCTCTACAAAGGAAAGCAACATCCAACTCGGAATCGGACAGATGATCGGTAATGATTTTGTTCAGCTTCAGAAGAAAAGTCTCGTCTGCCTGACTGAATGTACTGTCTTCGGGTGCCGGCAACAATCCGGCATTCAGATAGCGTGCCTTTGTCTGTTCGCGATTACGCAAACGGCTACGAATAAGTTCGAGTAGCATTTCCTCTTCGAACGGTTTGGTCAAATACCCGTCCGCACCGATTTTATATCCCTGCAACTGGCTTTGCTCATCGTCACGCGCAGTAAGCAGGATAACCGGAATATGACTGACGGCAATATCCTCTTTTATCTGCTTACAAAGTTCATAACCGTTCATACGCGGCATCATTACATCACTGACAATAATATCCGGTTGATATTTCCGAAGAAGCTCCAAAGCCTCTACCCCATCTGCGGCAGCATATATTTGCTTAAATTTATCTTTCAACATATCCCGCAGAAAATCAACCAAATCCTGATTATCATCAACAACCAATAGAGAATAGTTACTCATGACAAAAGCATTTGTATCCGGAATGTTTTCTCCACCACTATCAGTGATCAGTTCATTCAGATAAGCTTTGGGCTCACAAAGTACCTCTTCCGATATGGCTTGTAAAGGAAGCTCAAAAAAGAAAGTGGCACCCACCGTTTCGTTATCTCTGGCACCAATATTTCCCCCATGTAATTCGGCCAAAATCTTGGAATAAGACAATCCGATACCCGAGCCGTTACGCTGCTCACCGTTTCCCTGATAAAAACGGGTAAAGAGTTTATTTACATCTACCTGTTGCAATCCACAACCCTGATCGGAAACCGATATGCGAACGCGTTGCTCTTCTGACAATAGTTTGGTAATAATGGTTATTCCTGTTCCTTCCGGACTGTGCTTCAGTGCATTAATCAACAAGTTAGTCAGAATAATTTCACACTTATCCCTGTCAAAACTAACCTCTTCGATCTGTTCGTCCAACTGATAATTAATCTCCACATTCTTCGCTTCAGCCTCACCGACAAAGTCTGCCGAAACCTCCAGTACCCAATCATTTAATCGCTGCGGATAAATCTGCAATTTACTCACTCCGACTTCCATCTTACGTAGATCGAGTACCATATTGAGCAAATCTCTCATACGCTGTGATTGTCTGTAAATACTTTTAAGAGGTACGAAATTGGAGTCCGTAGGAGATAAAGTTTTCAAGATACGATTGAGGGGCGCATGTATCAAAGTCAACGGAGTACGAAGTTCATGACTGATGTTAATCAAAAAACGCACTTTCTCTTCATACATCTGTTTCTCATGCTCTTTCATTGCCCACTTCAGTTTATTTTCTTTACGACGCAAAGTGACCAGAAAAGTCTGTATGATGGCTCCGGATACAATCAAGACACAACACATTATAAACCACCACGTTTTATACCACGGCGGCAAAATAGTAAGACTCAAAACCTGCTGTAAGGGAGTCCAGTTACCATCTTTCGTACTACATGAAGCCATGATCCGGTAATTTCCGGGAGGTAACGAACGGACAATCAGTTCCGGGCTATAAGAATCAATATATTGCTCATTCAAACCGGCAATCTGGTAACGATAAATTTTTTGGCGGAAAATGTCTTTCTCACAAGACATGACACGAATAGCAATCGACTTACTACTCCAAGGCACAGAGATACCGATAGGTTCCGCACTTAAAGCGTCATTCACCGATTCACCATTGATAAGTACATCCGTCAATTGCATCTGCGGGTATTCCGAACTTTCTATCGGCAAATTTCTATCAATGCGCAATAACCCCTTAATACCTCCCATATAGATATCACCCTTAGTAGAAACCAACTTAGGCTTAGATAGATATTCATTTATCAAAACCCCGTCCGACTCTCCGAAAAGAACAAATCTTTTTTCATTGATGAGCCATGCAAACAGCATCTGATCCGTTCCGATCCACACTTTTCCTTTCCGGTCGCATACAATAGAGATTATTTCATCAAAAAGCGTCGTAGGCAAATGCTGATATTCATGATTCACAGGATTGTAACTACTCAGCCCCCGATTGCTGCCAATCCAAAAAACACCACGCTCATCACGCGAAACCGAATTGATAAGCGTATCCCTGCCACAAGTAAATACGGCATGCAACTTATTCGTAGAGTGATCCAATGCATAAATCCGATGAAGATCGCAAAAATAACTCGTCCGCGAGCCCAAAGAAACCGGAAGAATCGTACCGACAAAATCCTCTCCCTCTTCTTCCTTTATCACGTCGACCTTACCGGAAGCAATATCATACCTATAAATATGAGAACCAAGCAATAAGACAGAACCAGGCACCATCTGATAAACATTCACAGTTCGCCCGCTATATCGGATGAGATTGTTTATCTCTTCATTATCAACAACCAACGGAGTAAGATTTCCCGTTGATTTATTAAAGATAAACAGACCTTTGGAAAAAAGCGATAATAACAATTCATTAGAAGTAAAACCGGTAATCGATGCTACTTTGGTTTTCCATGTAGCCTGATAATGCCGGAATTTTTCCGTCCCTGGATTTAATCTGTTCAATCCGCCTCCATCGGTACCAATCCAGATATCTCCGGATACAGAATCCTGATATAAACTCAGGACTGTATTATCACTCAATCCGGCATCGTTTCCCGGTACTGCATCCGTATAAGTCTTCATCGATATTTCACGGATATTAATGAGTCCGCCACGGATGCTGCCTGCCCACATATTATTATTAACGTCATTGTGCAAGCATAAAATAGAATTTACAGGCAAAGAATAATTGTTTCCGGGGATATGCTCCAAAACGGATATTTCTTGGGTCTCGGGATCCAATACATTAATCCCGCCACCGTCAGTACCGATCCATATATGCCCGTCCCTTTCGGCCATACATAAAACGACATCATTATTCAACTGAGAATTCCGAGTGGTATAAGAAGCCAGCAAGGCACCGTCTTTTGCAAAACACCGGATGCCGTTATTGTATGGAGCAACCCACACACGTTGCCGGGAATCTATCATGATCTCCATGATTTCTTTTCCACAATCAAAAGGAGGAGGCGACACTTCTCCGGTACGAAGATTAAGTAACAATACCCCTTGCCAACGGCTGGCACAAAGTACTGTTTCTGCATTCCACATGCCAATAAAAGATATGGAGAATTGCGCGTCAGAGGCAAAATCCCGGACAAGGACAAAAGAATCATCCTTATAACTGTAAAAATAAATTTTATTACGTGCACCGAACAAGATTCCCTGACTGGTGCGACAGGAAGCATTTACAATTATATTTTGATTGTTATTGTTTTTAATGACATCAAAATCATCACTTCTGCGCCGATAGCGGGCAATACCTTTATCGGTCATAATCCAGATATTATGCAAACTGTCTTCCACAATCTGATGAATATGATTGTGAGGCAGTGAATTCGGATTATCAGACTGATACGTATATCGTTTCAGCTCATGTCCGTCGAAACGTCCTAACCCGCTTCTCGTCCCGATCCACACAAATCCTTTCTTTTCGGCATAAATACACCTGACCGTAGAAGGCAACCCTTCTTTCAAGGAGATTTGTTTAAAATAATAATGGCTGGCTTTTAAGTGATTACAACATAAAAGCAGACCTACTATCCAACAAAAAAGACGGAGGCAATTGACTATTTTCATAATAAGATTCGTATGTGACCGGGAGCAAAAATAGTTTTTTCTTTTTCTATTACCAAAAAAAGAATCTTAAAAGAGAGGCCAGTTCGGATCGTCTACATGTGCTTCTTTCATGATATTTTTTAACTCTTCCACCTTTTCGGGATACTGACTTAAAACATTGTGCTTTTCCGAAGGATCAGCAGCCAGATTGTAAAGTTCATAATAAGGTTTATCACCGCGTATATTCATATGAACAAGTTTCCATGAACCCTTGCGAACAGCTTGGCGACCATTTAATTCCTGAAATTCGAAATACAGGTATTCATGTTCTTTTTGACCTTTCCGGTTCTCAAGCAAAGGAAGCATACTTACACCATCCATCTCTCGAAGGTCGGCTTTAGGACGTAACATTTCTTCAAAAGTAGGCATCAGATCCCAGAAAGAACACATAAAATCGGTTTCCGTACCGGATTGTACATGTCCCGGCCAGGACACAATCATGGGAACCCGGATTCCTCCCTCATACAGATCGCGCTTATAGCCACGCCAGATACCGTTGCTGTTGAAAAAATCGGGATCGGCTCCTCCTTCCTGATGAGGGCCATTGTCACTTGCAAAAATAATAAGAGTATTCTCGTACATTCCTTTTTCTTTCAATTTCTGGACCAATTGTCCTACATATACATCGAGTCGATAAATCATCGCAGCGAATGTAGCACGTGGATTCAACTGAGTGCAATATCCTCCTTTACGGAAAGCAGGACTTCCAGGTTCAAACCCTTTGTATGGAACCTCCGGAAATTTACCGCGAAATTTTTTAATAATGCTATCTTCGGGAACAATCAGTTCAGCATGCGGAATAATGGTCGGATAAAATAAGAAAAACGGTTCTTCCTGCTTCCTGGCATCCAAGAAAGAAAGTGCTTTAGAATGAATCAAATCCTGAGAATAGGTTCCCTTGCCATACTCCACCTCCAATACATTATCTTTCAGCTCGATACGTTGATCATTTTCCCATAAATGATCGGGATAATAACTATGCGCTAACAATTGACAATTATAACCATAGAAATAATCGATTCCCTGCTTATTAGGATCACCCGTAGAGCCGATAAAACCTAATCCCCATTTACCAAAAGCAGCAGTTTTATATCCGGCATCTTTAAACAGGTGGAAAATGGTACGTGCATCGGCCGGCAGAGGAAATTGTCCTTCGGGATCAAGCTCCTTATTTCCACGAATAGCTGTGTGCCCACTATGGGTACCGGTCAGAAGGCAAGAACGTGAAGGGGCACTAACCGTAGTCCCCGAATAGCATTGCGTAAAACGCATTCCGTTTTGTGCCAACTGATCGATGTTGGGAGTATCGAACTTCTCTTGCCCGTAACAGCTCAAATCACCGTAGCCCAAGTCATCGGCCAGAATAAAAACAATATTAGGCCGTTGAGGAGTTTTTGATTTCTTCTTTTGGGCAAAACCGGATTGAACACTGACAAGACCGATAAACAAAGCACCACTATACAAGATTCTCTTTTTCATAACATTTTATATAAGATTACGGCACAAAGATAAAGTTTTCAAATAAGAATATGATTTTATATTAGTACAAAGAATGTAAAAGAATCTATTTTCATTACTATCCATTTTATCATATCCATTGCAAAAAAACAGAAAGGTCACAGAGCCCTATTAAACAATACGCTCTGTGACCTTTGTATCACACGTGTCAAATGGAATCAGGCGATCGTAACAGCCGGATCCAAATAAACATCCTGAATGGCATTCAGCAATTCCACACCTTTATTCATTGGCTTCTGGAAAGCTTTACGCCCACTAATCAATCCCATGCCACCGGCACGCTTATTGACAACGGCCGTAACCACAGCATCTCTTAAATCGGAAGCACCGTGAGACTCACCGCCGGAATTTATCAATCCGACACGGCCCATATAGCCATTAGCCACTTGATAACGGCAAAGGTCGATCGGATGTTCCGAAGTCAGTTGTGTGTACATACGCTCATCTGTTTTACCGAAACCGATAGTCTTGAAGCCACCATTATTCGTAGGAAGTTTCTGCTTTACGATATCCGCCTTGATAGTTACCCCAAGTCGGTCGGCCTGCCCGGTAAGGTCGGCAGCTGCATGATAATCCACACCGTCTTTCTTGAAATCGTTATTACGTAGATAACACCATAAAATAGTCGCCATACCGAGCTCATGAGCATAATCAAAAGCCTCGGCTATCTCTACCAACTGCCTACGGCTCTGCTCGGAACCGAAATAAATGGTAGCACCTACGGCAACCGCTCCCATCTCCCATGCTTCTTTCACCGTACCAAACATCACCTGATCATACGAATTGGGATAGCTTAATAATTCATTGTGATTCAGTTTCACCACAAAAGGAATCTTGTGAGCATATTTACGTGCCACAGAACCGAGAATACCAAAAGTAGATGCAACAGCATTACACCCTCCTTCAATAGCCAATTTTACAATGTTTTCCGGATCGAAATAAATTGGATTCGGAGCAAAAGAAGCACCGGCAGTATGCTCGATATCCTGATCGACAGGAAGAATGGAAACATAACCGGTATTTGCCAAACGACCGTGTCCCAGAATCGTCTGCAAACTACGTAAAGTCTGTATGTTACGGTCGGAATCAATCCAAATACGGTCTATCGTATCCGAAGAAGGCACGTGAATAAGTGACTTATCAATGGTTTTGCAAGTATGGTCAAGATAATAAGCTGCCTTATCACCTAATAAATCTGTTATTTTACTCATAATGTTATTGTTTTTAATAATTAATAATAGTTGGAAGTTAGGAGTTGGAAGTTAGGAGTTGGAAGTTAGGAGTTGGAAGCTGGAAGCTGGAAGTTAAGAGCTGACAATAAGTAGTCAAAAGTTTGTTGATCAATAACGCCAACATGCTGCATAGCTTCTAACTCCTAACTTCTAACTCCCAACTTCTCTCTTCCCCTGATTAGCCACAGCTTCCATCAGTTTCTTTATTTCTTCCGGGTCTCCCAAAAAGTAATCGTTCACCAGATTGAGATCGTCATCGAATTCAAAGACATAAGGAACGGCCGTAGGCAAATTAAGGTTGACGATATCCTCGTCAGAAATATGTTTTAAATGTTTAATAATTCCCCGTAAACTATTTCCATGGGCTACGACAAGTAATTGGTCTGCAGTCTTTAAATTCGGAAAAATAATACATTTCCAATAAGGCATAATCCGGTCGATTGTCTCCTTCAGGGATTCTGTACGAGGTAATTCTGCATCAGGCACCTCTTTATAACGAACTTCAAAGCGTGGATTGCGCGAATCATCTTCTGACAATGCATGAGGCGCTACATCATAACTACGACGCCACACTAACACCCGTTCATCTCCATATTGGGCAGCAGTTTCAGTTTTGTTCAATCCCTGCAACGCACCATAATGTTTTTCATTCAAACGCCAAGTTTTCTCAACCGGAATCCAATCCTGATCCAATTTATCCAAAGCACAATTCAAAGTCTTCACCGCTCGTTTCAAATAAGAAGTGTACGCTTTATCAAAATTAAAGCCATTTTCTTTCAACAATTCACCCGCCTTATTAGCTTCAGCAATCCCTTTTTCAGTCAAATCAACATCTGTCCATCCCGTAAAACGATTTTCTTTATTCCATGCACTCTCGCCGTGGCGGAGCAAAACAATCTTTTTCATTTCTTATAATCTCCTTTCCGTTTTAATATAGAACATTTTTGACGAGAACAAAGTTCATACGAAAGATGGGAGTTATCAATACCTAAAAATACTGATTTATTGCTCTTTTTTCAATCTAAATCATTATTTTTACACCATAAACAATCTTTAATCAAAAAAATACGACTTTGAATACTAACAGACAATCAGACGATAAGTTTATTTTCAAGTTAATGAACAAAGCGAATATGGGATGGTGGGAAGCAGATATAAAAACCGAGCGCTATATCTGTTCCGAATTCATCTCTGATTTACTGGGGCTCGATGAGGACGGAACCATCAGCTTCAAAGATTTCAATGCACGCATATTGAAAGAAGATCAACATCATACCACTGTCTCTTCTTTTAATGAATTACAACAAACAACTGAAGAAGTATATTTACTCGACACCCCCAAAGGCGGAGTGTGGATACGTAGCAAGATATGTTTTCAGGAAACAGACAATGAAGGAAATATAAAAGTATACGGTATCGCCGAAGCACAGGATGGTCCTAATACGACCACAGCCTATCAGGCACTTCAACATAGTGAACGTATTTTACACAACATCTATAAGAATCTTCCGGTAGGAATCGAACTATATAATAAGGACGGATATCTGATCGACCTTAACAAGAAAGATATGGATATGTTTCATATTACCAATAAAGATCAGATATTAGGAGTCAATATCTTCGATAACCCGGTATTCTCTGATGAACTAAAAGAAAAGTTGAGAAACCATGAAGATGCTGACATAGCCCTTCGATACGACTTCTCCAAACTAAACGGATATTATAAGTCGCAACAGCTTCAAGGCATAATGGATTTAATGATAAAAGTAACCACTCTATACGACAATAATGAACAACCGATTAATTATTTATTGATCAATGTAGACAAAACAGAAAGTACAGTTGCATACAATAAAATACAGGAATTTAAAAGTTTCTTCGACTTGGTTGGTGACTACGCCAAAGTAGGTTATGCCCATTTTGACGGTCTCAGCCGGGATGGCTATGCATTAAAAAGCTGGTTCCGCAATGTAGGAGAAAAAGAAGGTACTCCCCTTACAGATATCATCGGTATTCATTCTCATTTTCATCCGGAAGACCGTGCGGTAATGATTGATTTTCTCGACAAAGTGGTAAAAGGTACTGCTTCCAAACTATGCCGGGACGTCCGTATCCGCAGGGAAGACGGGCATTATACCTGGACACGGATCAATGTTCTTGTCAGAAGTTATCGTCCGCAAGACAATATCATAGAAATGCTTTGTATTAATTTCGACATTACCGAACTAAAAGAGACCGAATTGAAACTGATCGACGCCAAAGAAAAGGCAGAAGAATCCGATCGGTTAAAATCAGCTTTTCTTGCTAATATGAGTCATGAAATACGGACTCCTCTTAATGCCATTGTCGGTTTTTCAAGTATGATGCAGGAGACAAACGATCCGGAAGAAAGAAAGCAATATGCCGATATTGTAGAAGAAAACAACCGATTATTGCTACAATTGATTTCGGATATTCTGGATCTGTCTAAAATAGAAGCCGGAACTTTCGACATAAACCCGAAAGAGATGGAAGCACGACAACTTTGCACCGATCTGGTAAATTCATTTCAAGGAAAAGCAAAAACGGGTGTGGAGATACTTCTTGCACCCGACCTTCCGGAATTATATCTCGTCAGTGATAAAAACAGACTGAACCAAGTATTGATAAATTTCATAACCAATGCCATAAAATTCACTTTTCAAGGAAATATCACCATCGGATATGAAGTAAGGGAAAAAGAAGTGAAATTTTATGTAAAAGACACAGGAACCGGGATAGAGCCGGAAATGCAAAAAGATGTCTTTAAACGTTTTGTCAAACTCAATAGCTTCATCCCGGGCACAGGACTGGGACTTTCCATCTGTGAGAATATCGTCACACAATTGAACGGACAGATCGGTCTTGAATCAGAACCCGGTAAAGGGTCTTATTTCTGGTTTACTCATCCTTTAAGTTAGTAAAATAGAATGAATCCATACTCAGAATCCCAAAAGCCGGAATTTTGTCCGGTCAAGAACACCGACACGATTGTTATCTTTATACATGGTATTGTGGAAGGACCGGCACAGTTCAAGGATCTAATGAAACTGACAATACAGCACGGCTATTCGGCTGTTTCCTTGTTATTACCGGGACACGGCGGGACCGGTAAAGATTTTGCCCGTAGTAGCGGAGACCAGTGGATCGATTATACACGTACCCAAATAAATTTATATAAACAACAATATGACAAGATTATCCTCGTCGGCCACTCTATGGGAACATTACTTTCTTTTATCGCCTATGCAGAAAATCCCGGGCAAATAACAGGAATTGTAGCCATAGATTCGCCACTGCATGTCAGTGTAAAGTGGCTGGCCATTAAAAACAACCTTAAAATAGGATTTTCTAAAAAGATATCGGAAAATGATCCGGCTCAGGCATTGCTTCACGCAAGTAGTGTAGCTCCCTGTTCGCTTTTCACCTATCTCACATGGGCACCGAGAATAATAGATTTATTCCGATTGATGAAGCAGACAAGAAAGCTGCTACACTGCGTAGCCGTACCTACTTTAGTGATTCATGCAGATAAAGACGAACTGGTCAGCAGTTCCAGCGTAAGAGTATTCCAACGTACGATATCCACAAAATATCTTCAATTGATCCGGTTGCCGGAATCCACTCATTTCGTATATGGAGAAGAGGACCTAAAAACCTGCCACAAAGCATACTGCGATTTTTTGAATTCCCGATCCACTGCCTGCTCCTTATCTATTCCTCCGCAAAAAAAGACGGTCTGAAATGACATCCGGCAATTCCGACTCGTAGTGTGTCACCATAATCATCGTTTTATCTTGCCGCCGGCAAAAGGCTTCAATCACTTTCTTTACTCTCCGGCGATTGAATGTATCCAATCCATGAAGAGGTTCATCAAGAATCAGCAGTTCCGGATCTTTCACAAATGCACGGGCCAACAGAGCCAAACGCTGCTCCCCACTGGATAACTGAAGAAACGGTTTATCCTTCAAAGAAGCAATTCCAAAAACGTCCATCCACCATTCACATACCGCCATCTGTTCCTGATGCGGACGTTTGTACAGTCCAATGCTGTCGTGCAGACCACTGGCAACAATCTCGATAGCAGGCAGATTCTTCAAATAAGCGCGATGCATTTCCGGACTGACATAGCCGATATGTTTCTTTATTTCCCAAATACTTTCACCCGTTCCTCGTTTACGCCCGAACAAACTGATATCACAAGCATAAGATTGAGGATTATCGGCACAAACCAAGCTAAGCAGGGTGGATTTTCCGGCACCATTCTCTCCGCTCAATGCCCATTTTTCGCCCCGACGGACTGTCCAATCAAGTTCTTTAAGAATAGTACGATCGCCATAACGGATACTGACTTTATTGAGTTTTACGACCTCCTCCGAACTATAATTCGTATCACTATACGGCAAATCGGCAATACGCTGCTGCAGTTCTGCAAATGATTCTTCTACAACATTTTCACGATATTTTATCAAATACTCTTCACGAGGTATTTTATCATAAACCGTCAGATGATCGACTGGAATGACATGAGTTATAAACGAGGGTACATCGTCCATCATCGAAAGTATCAAAACGATTTGTACAGAAGACATTTTCGTAAGACGTTCGAGTAATGTGAAAAGTAATTCACGCGTAGGAGCATCCAAACCGATAAAAGGATTATCCATTATAAGCACACGCGGAGAAGTAAGCAATGTTTTCGTCAATTGAAATTTCCGCAACTCTCCGCTGGAAAGCAAAATGATCTTTTTATCCAGCATCGGTTCTATTCGAAACAATTCAAAGAGTTCCTCTTTTAATGCCGGGTCTTTTATCTCACCCAACATTTCACGGACTTCGGGCGCATCATCCTGATCATGTGCATTCCAACGTTGCTGATAATAATAGTTCGCATCTGCCGCCCCATAAGTATCACGAAAAGCGATATATTTCACATTATCATATACGGTATTGGTAGAAGACGGTGAAAAGTCATACGTCAACGTCCCCTCTTTCAGTGGGTATTTTCCAAGAAGCGTATCCACAAACAAACTCTTTCCACCACCGTTTGGCCCTACGATAGCAATATGCTCACCTGCCTCCAAAGTTGCCGTTACAGGCTGTGCCAAACGCACAAGCGGGTTGCGTGCTACGCCCCCCGCTATACTTACGATATTTTGTCTCATTTTATTTTTTATACATTATCAATGCCGATTGTGCAGGAATAGAAACTTCCGGCCCATAAACCGTTCCCAAGCCACGGCTGTCGATCACACCATCTTTGCAAACAACCGTGTATTTACCTTCTGGAACTGCCAGTTTAGCTAAAGCATCACGCGAGTTATATACAACGATTATATCTTTCCATGTGTCCCCGTTCGCATTATCTTTCAAGCGGAATGCTATTAGGTTGTTACCTTCCACAGGTAGGAATTCCAAGTGTTCACGCACTTTCTCCGCGTCCCCCATACGGAAAGCCGGATGCGATTTACGCAAATCTATTAATCGCTTATAGTAAATAAATACATCATTGTTCGTGGTTTTGCGTTTCCAATCGATGGCATTGATAGAATCCGGGCTTTCGTAACTGTTGTGCACTCCTTTTTTATCACGCATCACCTCTTCACCTGCCTGAATAAACGGCACTCCCTGAGAAGTAAAAACCACTGTTTGAGCCAATTTATCCAATCTCACCAATTGCTCCGGTGTAAGTGTAGGGATACTTGTCTTCAAACGATCCACCAGACACATATCATCGTGACAAGACACATAACTTATCATCTGTGTAGGCTGCAATGCCCAAGGAGCTTTACTATAATTCACCGAATCGTAATTAACCTGCGGATGCTGAATCGCTCCCACAATACCAAACTTAAGGCTCTCCTCACTACCGGGCAATCCTGCCAGAAACGCTCCTTTATGATTGTCGCTGAAAGGCCCTCTTAAACCATCACGCAGTTCATCAGAAAATGCGGCAATCCCCGGCATCTCATGAGTATTGGCTTTCATAGCCAACGAATCAGCCGGATATTGCGGAGCTTCCGCAGCCCATCCTTCTCCGTAGATATAAATAGTAGGATCCACCTTATCCACCGCCTTACGGATTTCATTCATTGTCTCGATATCATGAATACCCATCAAGTCGAAACGAAATCCGTCAATATGATATTCATTCATCCAATAAAGCACCGACTCAATCATATACTTACGCATCATCGCACGATCGCTCGCCGTTTCATTACCACAAGCAGAGCCGTTTGCCAATGTTCCGTCTTCCTTATGGCGATAGAAATATCCCGGCGCCGTACGCTCAAAATTACTATCAGTGGTATTGAATGTATGATTATACACTACATCAAGCACCACCCGTATACCCGCCTTATGTAACGCTTGCACCATCTGTTTAAACTCTTTGATACGCGCCACAGGATTATAGGGATCGGTAGAGTAAGATCCGTCCGGCACATTGTAATTCTGAGGATCATATCCCCAGTTGTATTTATTTTCATTCAACTTAGTTTCATCCACAGAAGCATAGTCATAAGAGGGCAGCAAATGTACATGTGTCACTCCCAGTTCGACCAAATGATCGATACCTGTCGATAATCTATCCGGATTTAAAGTTCCGTGCTCCGTTAATGCCAAGAATTTTCCTTTGTTTTTAATGCCCGAAGCAGAATCTATCGAAAAGTCGCGATGATGCATTTCATAAAGAATAATGTCAGCAGGAGATTTAAGCTCCGGACGTACATCTGTCTCCCAACCTTCCGGATCAGTAGTCTTCAGGTCAATAACGGCTGCCCGTTTGCCATTCACACCTACTGCTTTTGCATTGATGCCCGGAGTATCACCAAGCCATTTATCGTTTACTTTTACATTAAAAGTATAGAATTTTCCTACCAAATCCTTATCAACCGTTGTTGCCCACGTACCTTCCTCTCCCAACACCATCGGTATCGTTTCATAGGCATGTCCGCCCTCTCCGGTTTCGAACAACATTAATCGGACTTCGTCTGCCGTAGGTGCCCAAAGCGAAAACTTTGTAGTCGCAGGCGTATACTCCATCTCTGTCAGGCTTCCCGAACGGACGGGATATAATTCATAAGATGCATATTCTTTTCTTGCTGGTGTACAACTCATCACTGTTGCTGTCGTCACTCCTATTATAGCCAGATAGTTTAACTTCATAGCATTTCTTTTTATTTCAAATTCACTTTATTATTCACCTCACTTTATCCGGATTCTTGGCTATAAAATCTTTCCAACCATGATATCCTTTCTCCATCGTAGGACGCCCCATTTGAAGAAAATGACAATAGGCTGCCGCCAATCCATCTGTAGCATCCATGAAAACAGGCATTTCCTCTTTCGCCAAGTGTAACATACGTTGCAACATATCGGCCACTTGCTCTTTCGATGCTTGCCCATTTCCCGTAATCGCCATCTTAATTTTCAAAGGAGCATATTCGGTTATCGGAATATCCCTGCTCAACGCCACCGCCATTGCTACCCCCTGTGCACGTCCCAATTTCAGCATGGACTGAACGTTCTTGCCAAAAAAAGGTGCCTCAATTGCCAATTCATCCGGTAGATAACTTTCGATTATACCCAATACCCGTTCATGAATATGTCTCAATTTCAAATAATGATCACCGAATTTACGCAAATCGATAATTCCCATGGCAATCATTTCAGGCTTTGTTCCCGTCACCCGCAGCACCCCATATCCCATAATGGTAGTCCCCGGATCGATCCCCAGAATTATCTTCTCTTTTACCGGCTGTATCACTCCATAACCTCCATCAATGTCGGAAACCCGACTACCTTATCTTTAAATATTTTCGATAATTCTCCATTCAACTTCGCACCTTGTTCCAAATGCCACCGATGTAATACCCCGCTACTCTCCACCTCCCACTGTAAAGAATAAGAGGTACCATCTTCCCTATGGCTTAACACCCGGCATATACGCGGTGATTTTAACGCTCCATGTTTTTTTATTTCAGGAATATAACACTCTTTAATCCATATCAGGAAGTTATCATGAATCTCGTCATCTACTTGAAATGTCGTATTATAGATAAGCATATTTCTTTTTTTGTTATTATTTACCGCAAACATAGCAATTATTTCAGAATAATGCATTATATTTGCACCACGAAAATGGAACAAAGCCTGCAAACGTTGGCATAATACATTTGGGGGGTTAGCTCATCTGGCTAGAGCGCGACACTGGCAGTGTCGAGGTGATCGGTTCGAGTCCGATACTCTCCACAGATTAAAAATCGCTCCTACAGTATGTTATAACGTACTTTCTAAATTCTTCCAAATTTCGTTTTGGATAAAAAAAAGACAAATTCTGCCACTTTTGGCATTAATAACTTGTCGAAAACTTATCCAAAACAATTATGACAACTCTCAAAATTGCCGTTGTTCCAGCTAAGATGCTGAAAAGCGGAAAACACAAAATCAGAATCGCAATTGGACACAAACAAGAAACAAGATACCTTGTTACCCGATTCACTATTGACAATTTATCTTATTTCAAAGACGGGCAAGTTGTAGGAACAGCAAATGCTTCGAGTATAAATATGAAATTAAGGAATATCCTTAATTCATATCAAGAAGCACTCGACCGAATAAATACTCAATCATATACTTGTAAACAACTCATCGAATACTTGTCAACCGTTAAACAAGGTACTACAAGTTTTAATACTGCATCCAACGAATTCATAATCAATATGGAAAATGAAGGCAGAAAAAGCACAGCCGCACTATATCGTAGAACCTGTAATTATTTTAATGAGTTTATAAAGTATGATATTATGTTAGATGGTATTACTCCACGTACCATAAAAGATTTCGACATCTACATGAATAAGGAAAGAAATCTAAATCCTGTCACAAGAGGGACACATATGGCTCATTTAAAGGCAATAATCAATCAAGCAATACGAGATAAAAAAGCGGCTTATGAAACACATCCTTTTGAATATTACGAAAAGCCGGCAGGAAGTGTACGAGAGCTTGATATCACCGTTGAAGAAGTAAAAATGATTAGAGATTCAACCCCAAAAGAAAAATCTCTAAGAATGGCTCGTGATCTCTTTATGCTATCCTATTATCTTGGAGGTATTAATCTCATAGACCTCATGCAATTTAATTTTAAAAACAAGGATACAATTGAATACATACGAGAAAAATCTAAGAACACTAAAAAAGGTGATAAAAAAGTAAGTCTTACTATACCGGACGAAGCAAAACCGATTATCAAAGAATGGATCAGTAAAAGTGGGAAACTTAACTTTGGGTATAAATACACATATGATAATTTCAGAAAGTATGTCACAAAAGAAATAGGGCGCCTTGCCGAAAAAATAGGTATCGAATCACACGTAGTATACTATTCAGCACGAAAGAGCTTTGTACAACACGGTTTCGAGCTTGGAATAAATCTTGAAACATTAGAATATTGTATCGGTCAAAGCATGAAAATGAATCGTCCTATTTTTAATTATGTAAAGATAATGCGAAAACACGCTGATCAAGCTATTAGAAAAATACTTGATAATCTGAAAAAATAAGCAGCATCCTATAAAATAAATCATAAAACGCTTGCATAATATACAAATGTATATTATATTTGCATTGTCAAATTAAACGTATAAATAAAAATGAGTAATGAAAAAGATTATCTAATTAGCTTGCTAATGAAAAACAAAGCACAACTAAAAATGCTTGATTTCATCTTCGAAAACAACAGCAATGCAGATGAAGAAAAAATGAACGCAATCCTTGATGAGAAACTAAGAGTTGAAAAAAACATCGGGAACATTGAGAAAGCGTTAAAAGAGTTAGAAAAACAAAAGTAAAAAATGCCTCCCAGCAATGGGAGGTTCTAAAAACATAAAATTATGAAAACGTTAAAAGATGAATTAAAAGAGCTTCAAATACTTCTCAATAATCCGACTCCGGAAAATGAGATGTTATATCAAAAAAAGTTTATTGAAATAAAAAACAAATTTTCTTCTAAAGAAGATGCTAATATTATAGCAGACTTCATTTTAAATGGATACAAACAAATAGACGAAGGATTAAAAGAAATAGAAAAAGAAATAAGCATACGCCAGCAATTGGAAGAAGTAAAGGAAGTTATTTCTTTATCGTACATAGCAAAGAAATATTTCGGTAAATCTCGCCAGTGGTTAAATAATCGGATTAACGGTTGTATAGTAAACGGCAAGCCATGTAAATTCAGCGAAGAAGAAAAAGAAAAATTAAATTACGCTCTTTCAGACGTAAGTAAGTTATTAGGCTCAATTCGCATTCTCTAATGCGTTTAATTTGACACCGCCCCGCAATTGAGTCGTTGCGGGGCTTTTTATGCCTTTTCCCCTTCTATCTTTTCCCTAAATTCCCATAGATGCTCAATATAGGGGTGGAACGTTGGATTCTCCCAGTGCTTCGATATAGTAGCTATCGAGCTTTCAATAAAATACTCACAATCGAGTATGTTTATACATTTACTTAATTGATACGGGGAGGCCGGATACGCTTTGTTTTCAAACATATTCTTTGTATTTATCCCAAAATGAGTACTTAAATATTATTACTTAGCAATCCAACGACCATTAATAAAAATCCATAAGGAATTAGTACCGGTACCCATATTATAAACAATATCACCATCTTGCCAAGAACCGACTGAAGGACAAGTTGTACTCCTGCATTCAATATTATTGCCCTTATAACTGATAGACTTTATATTAGTATTCCCCGATAATATTCCTTCCGTCAATTTCTGCCATTTGTAACCACAAATAGAAATACCATTTTCATATAAATGCTTAGTCCCACATATAGGAACATCAACATAATGTGTATATTGAATATTATTCCCATCTTTCTTTCCTCTATAAAATCGAAAATTTGTTCTGCGTCCACAAGTATCCCCATTTACGATATTGAAAAGTAACCCATTAGAAGCATAACTCAAGGTACAATTCCCTAAATCCCTAACAGTATTACATATTTGTCGACCATGATCCCAAATTGCATGAGCTTTATAATAATATTCTCCATCTAAATATTGCCAAATAACATTAGGATTAAGACCATACAATGTTATAAAAATATCTCGTACATTATCTATATATCCCAACTTATCAATATAACCATTAGGGGCAATTAATGAAGATTGAGACAATAGATAACTATATTTATTAAATTCTTTCATAGGTAGCATATCATTACCACATAATGCAATGCCACACAAATACATTTTACCTATTGATCCAGAACGAACCCAATAACGATAATTTTGTGAAAGTTTTAACATCTGAACCATTTGAGTTTTGGTCGTTACCCCCCTTAACTGAATATCGTACTCACAAATATCAGCTACAGTATATTGAACACCATCACGATCTTCTTTATCATAAAATAGAAACAAATTATCTGCCATATTGACAACAGAAACATCTTCGTCCCCCCCAGATTGTATTACAACACAAGGCCTATTTAACTTTTTAAAATAATTATTATGCAGACTTACATTAGAATCTTGAATAACAACTTGACCATCCTCCATATGGTTAGAATTAAAAGTTATTCCCTTACTGCCACTTATCCAAATGTCAGCATTCACTATATTTGAAGTAATATTACCTCCAAGGCATGAAGCTATCCGTATACCTTTATTGTAGCTGCCATTATTAATAGCATTAAAATCACAAACTAAACCATCACCAAGAAAACCAAAATCAATCGTATACAAACTTTCTCCTCTATGTATATCAATACTATTGTTTATTACACAACCAGTTACTCTCTTACGATCTATATAATGGTTATTACTAAAAACAATACTTTGTTGAAAGTTACTAAAAGTGCAAGCTTTTATTTCACAACAAGATGCAGCGCTAAATATAGCTTTTAGCTTACTAATATTATTAGAGAACAATAATCGTTCAATCTGAGTTTGATTACTGGAATACAATACTTCCCAATTACAAACTTTTTCACCTTTCTCATTTACATACCAGTCTTTTACATTTATTTCCACAACATACCCATTGGTAAATAAACTATCTTCTACTAAACGTGAAGAATTATCCATCTCTGCTACTAAGAAAGTTCCTTTTTCTTTTTCCGTTTTATTTTCCATTCCGGATTCACCTACCAACTGAATACCATACTTCACATGAAGTATTTTCTTTATTATATACTTACCACGTGGAATGAACACTTGCCCTGTCCCTTTCATTGTAATAGCCTTATTAATAGCATCAGAACAATCCTCTAAAGAATCTGCTACTGCTCCAAACCATTGAGGATATGCTCTATCCATGATCCATGATCCAATGACATTCAATTCCAAGCCAAAAATTTGCGAGATAGGAGCAATTAAAGATGTATTATTACCTTTCAAGTCTCCATTACCAGTAATTATGCCACCCATAAAAATCAAAGTAATATTCGAAGCTAACAGAACACTACTATTTATTACATGAATCGAAGTAACAACATAAGTTGAATTGGATATTGTCGATTCGGGATTGAATTCAGGCCAATCCATAATTAAATTATGATTTTGTTCCATAAAGTAAAAATTAAATATCGTATCAAAAGAAATTATCTCTATAAACAATATGAGTTATTATATATTAGATTCTTTGATTATTCTTGTAATAAAAATAACTCTACAATACAAATATAAAAATATATATCAAAATAACCCCAAAAAGTACCCGGACAAATTTAGGTAGGACACAGATTAATAACAACCAGTACATCAACGATATACATATTCTATTGACAAAATTACCCAGACAATTCCAAAATTATTTTCATGTCACCAAAAGAAATTATAGTGAAAACGAACAAATATTAATAGTTTATCATAGCCTTTAAAAATAAAAAGCCCCGATCCGTTAAGAACCAAGGCTTCGCCACTTGTCGCTACAAGTAAGCTTCTACACTATTATAACAATTACCACATAAATAAGTTGCAACTTACCCCGACACCCACATACCATCCACCCGGATAACCATATCCGGCTTGTAAGCCCAATCCCCAACGCTTTTTCTTCGGGGTAATGGTGTGGTAAATATCATTCGTCACTGTCTGATATGTAGTTCTCGGAAATACCTGTAAGCTATCCAATCTTGGCCGGTAACCGGATATCCATGCCCGGTAAAGGCTATCCTCATAATAAGCCTGTTCACGCTGAACTACAGTATCGCCTACATGTATTGTATCTGTCAAACGGACGACCAATAGCGGAGCCATAGGCGCATGGATAAGTAGCGTATCAACTCTTACAACGGTCTTTATTTTTGTCTCGGTGCGTATCTCTGCCGGCAAAGGCTTATGTGGCCGAAACCAAGCAGCCACACAAGCTATTAATAATATAATTATTAATATCCACGGCAATGATTTCATAAAGCTAAAATTTGCTTACGGTTCCCCTCTTTCCGGTAAGATACATGTACCCACGAGAAATTCTTCTCATCAATCAATTGGTCAAAAGGAAGGCCAAGTTCCTGAATCAGATAAAACAACCGTTTATTCTCTTTCGGGCTACCACCGGTAATATCTGCTGCCCTTCCAGTCATGTGGTCACTGGTGGCGGAACCTTTCACAGCCTTGTTGAGAGCCAGACAACGGAATCCGCTATTTACCTGTATCGGTTTTCCATAAGCCTCCCGGAGCGGATCAAGGACATTATCCACTAATGCGGTCATATTGTATACATGTTCTTTCTTGCACCGGTTATCAATACCCAACCGATCTGCTGTTTCTGATTTACAAAGTTCTGCAATTGTAAAATACTTCATCCCTATTCCTCCTTTTGATTACTTGTTGCTTTTTTTATAAATTCATTTGGCGGATCACGATCCAAACATTTCAGAGCATTATTGCATTTGAGAAATTCCAAAGCTTGATTATTAAGTTCCAATCGAGTGTTCTTATCCAAAAGTTCACGGATACGTTTACGATCCTCTTCTTTTTCTTGGTAAAGTTGGTCTATTTTCTTATTGAGCACATCTTCAACCGCACGTTCCTCTTCATAACACCTTTTCCATTCTGCTGCATACTGTGTAATATTATCGGCTTCCGCTTTTTTTGCAACAGCAGCTTCTTTCCGTTTCTTTGAATCATAAAACTGAAATGCTCCAATCAATGGAATCAAGATAGTTGCCACGATTCCACCTACCATTGTTATAACTTGACTAAACTGATCCATATCTCTTATGTATCATACATTTTTTTTGTTTTTTCAAAAATTAATTACCATTACCATATTTACAAAAGACAGATAACGCATAATCTGTTTTTATTTATTTTTTAGCTGCCCTGCTTGTGAAAGTAGGGCAACTTTTTTATTCATCTAAGCATCGATAACCTCTTCCACCTCTGGAAATATATCTTCTTCCGGCAAGTCTGATTCCTCCGGTACCGCCATTTCCGGATGTAACACCCATTCCTGAACTTCCAGAGAATTCTTTTCGATATAGTCATTCATTTCCGACTCGGTGTCGAATTCTGCATACTCTGAGGTAGCGGAAGGATATACCTTGCCGCTATTCTCTTTAATGATATTCTGTACTGTCCCGTCTTTATAGATGAGGACATAGGGTTTTGTTGATACTATCATAATTATTATTTATTAGTTGTTACTGTAAATCCTTTCTGCTGTAATGACTCGATCGCCGATTGAGAAGCTTCCGTAGGTGCGGCACATGCACCAGTTAGATTTATCGTTCTCGTTCCCGTTCTCTCCCCCGCAATAGCCGCTAATTTTATAAGTATATTATCAACCGTTGCAGAGTCTATAGGGAATACTTCGGATGGTTGCAACTGGAAATAATATACTTGATCCGACATAGGGAATTCCCCATTAAACGTAACGTTGAAATTTTTAGTTATACTAAAATGTACGATTCCCTTGTTAGGTATCTCACTAATATCCCCTGTTATCGGGTTAGCGGAATCTATGGATTGTAAATTAAACACGTTAGTGTTTGTAGGCAAATCAGACAACGAACCTTTTAAATTACAATTTCCAAAAAGCGTAATACTTTTTAATTCTCTCGGAAATTCTGAAATGTCCCCGTGTACGGTAGATAATCCAGATATTTGTAAGTTTTGTACGTTAGGTGGTAAATCTGCAATATTCCCAGATATATTATAATTTGTACCGGAAAAAATTATAGAGACTAAGCCACGAGGAAGATCCGCCACGTCTCCCGTAAATATGTCCGTTAAACCATATAACATAATTTGTTCCAAACTAAGAGGTAAGTCAGACACATCTCCGGACATATCTATGGGGGAACCTGTATTAAGATACATATAGGTTAATTTACGAGGAAGATCGGAAACATTACCGGTAATACTTATTCCAGCACTCGTAAGTCGTAAATACGTTAAAAGTCTCGGTAAGTCTTCGAGTTTACCAGATAATTTAGGATTTGAAAAGGTGCCACTATTGATAAGAATATATGTCATTTTTCTATTAAAATCTTTTATTTCACCGGTAACATTATTATCTGAAGCTAACGATATATGGGTTGCCCCTTCACCGAAATCCCGTACATTACCTATTACATAACAATTATTATTTTGAGTATTATTTGTTATATTATATACTCCTTTAGCTTCAATTACTGCAAAGGGATCAATACATTTAAAATACACACTATTTGATACTCCTTTCTTTATTTTCACAGAGGTTTCCGTCCCTATATTTGTACTTAAGGATACATACCCCCCAGTGATATTTATCTCGGAATCAATTAACGGGGATGTCATAACCATACTGATGAAGCCCTCATCTGAATTTTTCTTCAACTGAATCACCGTAGTAGGGATATTGTTATAAGCAATTTCCGCAAGGTCATCATTTGATGCCGGCATACCGTTTACAGAATACTCACTACATCTGAGAAAAACGTTTCCGGAAGTGATGTCGTACCATCCAAGCAACACTCCTTTCATTTGAAAGCCGTACTCCTCCCAAGAGAAGGAATCAGATTCGATATCATATACAAGGAATCTGTTAGATTGAAAACCAGAAGCGGAAATGTTTTTTAAGGACGTATCTTCATTACGAAAAACACTATTCCCCCAGCTTACTGAGTATCGACCATCTATTTTTAATGTTATGTTATTAAAAGAAGTTGATTCAAAATGAATAATCCCTTTTTCACGAGGAAACAACCATCCGTTCTGAGTTGCCAGCGCCCCTGCCTGATCGGCACCAAGAACCTTATTCTCATCAGTTGTTGTTAAGTCGTGAACAATGTCGGAGTTTGGGATATAGTCATCGGGAGATTGAGAGACACCATCTACCCTGTACCGGTTACACTTCAATATGGCTTCTTTCAAGAATCCGTTGACCCATCCTACAAGTATGCTATTAGACATTTGAGATGAGTATTTTACTAATTTATACTGTTTCTCACTTAAATCATAGACTAAATACTTGAGCTTATCGTCTGTCATTGGATCAATAATCTCTTGTCCGGATTCGGTAGCCGAGTTTCCTATTCTTGTATTTCCGTATGACAACAACAGGTTTCGTGGCAAAGAGATGGTTACTGATGTATCTGTCTTACTGAAATTAACGGAGGCAAATACATTATCAGTATATACATGCATCATGGCATTCTGAGTCGAAAGTATCCTACCCATATTCGCGGATAAAGGTAGGTCTGTAGCAGTAGATGTTATCACATTGAGTATTTCGGATGCAGAAAGGTATTTGGTAGGATCCATTGGTTTACCGTTGATCGAATAATCACTACATCTTAATAATGCGGATTTTAACAGCACATTGATCCATCCTACTAATACTTTTTTAGTCATTTGATTTATAGAAGAAACGAGTTTTAACTTGTTGTCTTCTAAATCAAGTACTAAAAACCATTCTTCAAAATCATAAGGCATTGACAGGTCTCCCTGATTATGTACTACGTTCAAAGTATCAGAATACGAAATGGTAACCTGCGACGGAAAATTAATACTAACATTATCATCATAGAAATTAATATTAACCATACCGTGATGGCAAAACAGACATCCATTCTGAGTATAAGCATTATCCATGTCTTTATCTAACTTAGATATATCGCTTTTTACCTTCGTCATATCCGCCTGTAGCTTATCAGATTCATCATTCAAATCGGAAATCTCTTTAGAATGCACAGTGGTATCTTGCACTAAGGAAATCAATTTACCCCATACGCTACCATCCTCTGATTCGGAAGTAGATTCAGAACCGATCTCTTTGATCAAAGCATCTACAGACTGCTTGGTAGCGTAATAATCAAATATAACATTACCATGACTATCAAATCTGGCATGAATATTATTTGCGTCAGAAGTATCTGTAAGTTCTGCGACCAAATCTTTTTTGAACCTTTCAAATGCTTCTTTAGTGACATAACTATCCGGATTTACAGGGTTTCCATCCGAATCGACTCCCACTACATTCATCTTTACAGCCTGCCATCCAGAAGTTGTATTACCTAAAAAGGCAATACCTACACCGTCATGTACATAGTTTCCGAATCCGGTATATGTACCCTTTTGAGTTGCCGCCCAAATAACGTTTTGATCCGGATTTCCCGGATTAGTATCCAGTTCTGCTACACCGGCAAAAGTCCTATCCTCACCAATCACATTGACGATAGACAACAATGTATTTTGAAGGATCTGACCGGTTATCTCCTGATTACCGTTAGTCTTTATGACCTCAGTAATCGCATCTTTTAGTTTAATGTAATCTGCCATTATTCTAAGATTTAATAGTTAATAAATTAGTCGTTATTGAAATCGTTATTGAAATCGGAATTATAATCTCCCCTATTTTCGTATATCGTTCCCCGGCATATTTTCTTCACAACTGTATCAGTTTGGAATTCAACTTCTACGCTTGCAAGATTTCCTTGTGTTTGCCATGTCGGAGTTGCCAAGAATGTATCACAGTTATATACTCTACCGTATTTATCCGTTACAATGACATAATCAGATAATCGAATTAATCTCATCACGTCACATAAATACTCAGGTGCTAAAAAGGTACATCGATATGTCTTTTCAGAGATCTGCTTTTCCGGGAAGAAATACCCATCTAATGTTTCTCCATCCTCCTCAAACGGATATTCCGGTTTCCCAAGCTCGGTACATAAATAAAGTACATTCTTAAATGCCGGATTGTTATATACTATCTGGCCGGCATCAAATACAAGATTTTCGACATCGTACCATTGTATTTTCAAATACGCGGAAATATCCTGAACAACGGTAAACATTTCTGAATAGAAATACTGCTTACCGTCATACATGCGTGCATAATATATTCCGTCATACATTGTTAAAGACAATGGTAACCTACCCGGATATACTATTACATCATACCCCAAATCCTTAAAATGCACAATTTCCAATCCCGTCATAATCATGTCAGACGTTATATCCGCATATTTCACTCCATTCTTTGTGTATAGGAGCACTTCTTGAATCGGATTCTCACTATACTCTCTCATTAACTGAAAAGGCAACAGAAAGCTTGAAGGAGTAAACAAAGGGTATATATCCCCATATGAATAACTTTTCCGGTGATTCTGTTCGTTAATTGAAGTGTACCACGGAAGTACACTAAGATTGTTATTGTTATTCTGTATCATAGCGTAAATCTATTGAATGCATTCTACTACTCAAATTCACTGAAATACTCTCTATCTTACCGTCCCCGATGGAGGTATGTATCAATTTCAAAGGGGATATTTCACGATCGTAAGGGAATTTTGCTTCGCTGCTCTTTAACCGGGAAATGTATTTCAATGTGATATCGGAATTATTGATATTCACTTTTTTAGATGGGAGGTTATAACCCCAATAAACAGGATGCAGAAAGAAATAGGACAGATACCCGTTCTGATTCTGATAAATATCACCGTCTACCGTTTGAGATAAAACAGGGACACGCTCTCTGCCGGCCTGCGTAATCGTTTCCATCAATGCAAATCCGTCTTTGGAAAACTCATCAGAACGCAATATCATATAGTCGATATCAGTAGAGAAATTACTAACCGATATCTCCTCAATCTTGTCCTGCTTGACATAGTTGCTTCTCATGATGATCGGATAACCGGTAAACGGTTCTGTGACTTCATCCATCCATGAAAATTGATAGCGTTCCGGCATATCCAACTTTTCGTATTTATACTCTTTACGACCAGTCTCCCATGATTTTCCATTGCTCGGACATATCCACTTTGTCAAATCCATAGCAATTCCCGGCTGGTTGGTGTATGAACGACCATTACGGAAGTACTGTATATGCTCAATCTTCAACTTGTTATCCTCAATATACCAATAGCATTGATACACGTATTTCAGCATGTCTAATACACTTTTCAAAGTGATAGTAGCCTTTTGTGCAGGTTGGGTATAGTTACTTATCAAGATATTGGTTTTCGGAGTCATGTACACCTTTCGTTGACCTCCTCCGATAGGACGGTGTGATGCATAAAAGAATTGGCTGTATTCTGTTGTATTCCCAAAAGTAATACCCGGTGCAACCTTGTCAAGAAGCACGGATAAGACAGAATGCAAAGGCATGGCATGAGACATCGTGTATTCAAGTCTTGATTTTGGTTCTATTTCATCCTTTGAGAAGTCATGTATAAACCAATAAGAATAATCATCAGTCCACATATCACGATTAACAGGATATGCCTTGTAAGGTGAAATATCGGTAGGAGGATAATAGTATTCACCTCTTCCATTCTGTCCCCATTCAGAAGGTTCCGTTTTTACAATAGCGGATGATTTAAATTCTTGAACAGCATACGGTATCACATAGGGATATGATCCCGGAGTTGATATCATATCATCCGATGGTTTATTATGCCATGTAACAGATACTTTATTTGTGGCCACAACATACCTCGTGTAAAATACTTTTTTATTTGTGTCCCCTGTGGCAATTTTTACAGACGTATTAGAAGTAGCAAAAAACTCAAGTGTTCCATTTCTTGATGGATCTATATACAAATCACCTCTTGTGTTACCTATTCGCTCATTAGTTTTTCCATCGTACAGCGCAAAACTTCCAGAAATGCCAGTACCAGAAATAAGTACTTGGATAAATCCGGCATTATCCTTTAGCCTGTATGTAGCAGTACGGTATTTATCCGGAGTTGCGGTTGGTGAAAAATCAGCGATATAATATCCTTTCATATAAGACGGAATACCATCTCCTTGCACGTTTATTGCGATAATTGTTCCTGATTCACCAAAGAAATACTTCTCTTTGAGTTCGTTTGTATCTGTAACCACATCTGCATCCTGTTCCCAAAATACCCCAGAAAGAGCGCATGAGACCTTATCATCTCCTGCCGTATAGATTTGTAAGATTCCACGTCTATACAGGGATATCTTTTCAAGTTCTGGATTTAATCTTACCAAATCATACTCCCGTTCCCATCCGTCCAATAATTTCGTATAAGCGTCATTACTATCCGGTTTGACACGAACCGAAAGGTCAGCCACGTTAATGGTACAGTCAGTGCGTAAGAATTTGGTCTTAACATACAGATTGAAAGTACGTCCACCGTCTTGGCTCCAATAAACGTCTAAATAGTAAATCGTATCAAAGGGACGGTTAAGGATAAAATAATAATCCCGACACATGAATGTAATTTCACCATTCAAGCCTTCACGGAAAAACTCCTGCTCGGACTCTTTTGTATATGTCTTTGAAAGACTGTCTTTATAGATTGGCTTCGCTTTATGAAGCAAATCAATACTCACATCACCACTGTTCCAGTCATCTACCGTATAACAGAATACCATTGCTGACGCACCATTTGGTATAACCAGATCAAGATTACTTCCGGAATAGCCGGATATATATTTGTGATTTGAGTCGAAAAAGCAGACAGTAACCTCTTTCTCATTGAATGCAACTTTTGTGTATTCTGACACGGGAACAAGAGGACTTGTATTGTACTTTGCATCCCTAATAACAAAACCGGAGGTTGCGAATAACCTGTATCCGTATTGAGTCCCTTCCATTTCCGGATCAAAAACATCCCGATTGACCAAATAAAAAATGTATAATGGATTCATCATGATTTAATTCTCCTTTTCAAATTCTTATAAGCAGTAATAGTATCACCATTCGCATCACGATATGTACGCTCTCTATTCTTTATCTCCCTTATATCGTTTCTTATATCATTCAAATCGGTATTTTTCTCTTTCAAGTTGACAGAGATGTTATTTACACCGTCATATGCAGCTAAATACTTATCGGTAAATGTTCCGTTGTTCAAGGATTTTATAACATCAGGAATAACCTTACGAAACCTACGCGAATTTCTCTTATTGATAACGGCAAAGAATTCACCACCTTCCGCACGTCTACGGGTACCATCCGGTTTTGTTCCAAGATCAACATCATTGCCCGACTGATGAGAACCACCCTGTAACAATTCTACTGTACCATCACCATACTTTTCTTCACTGCCTTTTGTTAGTTGAGACGCTTTTATCTTTGCAGCAGCAAACGCACCCCACATGGTAGCGATCATGGCGATTGCAGCAGGAATCCCCCAAATACCAACACCGGAAAAGGACTTGAATATGCCAGCACTTGCAGTAACAAGATTGCTTGCCTGCTCTAAACTATTGATCGCTTCCTGTTGCTTCTGTGCTTTGGCTTGCTCTTTCAATGCTTTTTCTTGATTCTTCTTCGCTAAATCCAACTCTTTCTGAGCTTGCTCAACATTTGACGCATACCCATTTGCACGAGCTTCACGTTCCGCATCCAAAGCATTTTGAGCAGCTTCAACCTCACGGTCTGCCGCTTCGACTGCCCTTTCTGCCGCCTGAACCTTTGCATCTGCAATTGAATTTATAGCATCTATGGCATATTGTGCGGCTGTACTGATAGCCTGTTCTTGTTCTGAAGTTAAATTCAACCCGAAAAGCTCATAAATATTTGAAGGTTTAGAAGTTTTATCTATCTCATTGTCTATTTCCTTTATCTGATTTGCTATAATCTTACCTCTTTCTGTAAGGGTACCATCAGGTTTTGTCTCTAACGCTAATTCAGCCTTTAACCTTTTCTTTGTTTCTTCAAGAATTAATTTTGTTTTTTCCTTTTCAGATATTTTTAATGCATTGATTTCAGACACAGCAAGCTCATTATTCAAAGCAATCTTATCCATACCGAAAGCCTTCAATTCTTTTACAATCTGAGCATCGTATTTGGCATTTATATCTGCTTCGCTTTGTCTCATTTCTTTCGACAATAACCTATTTTGTGCCAACTCTATTTTACGTTGGTTCTGCAAAAGCTTAATACGTAGGTCAATTTCCTTTTCAGAACCTTCCTCTACAGCTTCCAATTCTAATTGTATCCGGTCAGATTCTTTTTGTAACATATCTGATGTTATCTGATCTTCCAATTGATTAAGATCCTTTGTGTATTGGTCACGAAGATAACCTAAACGGGATTCCATTTCATTTTTTTGTATTTCAGTCAATGAATCCCTTTCAATATTCAAACTGTTGGTAAGATCCTGTATCTGTCTTTCATAAGATACTCTCAACAGTTCTCTTTGCTTATCTGCACCCTCTTCCAACAATGCAATCTTGGCATCTTCGGTCAATCTAATAGTTGCCAGTTCTGATGCATTTTGTTGTTTGTCAATTTCCTTTAATTCGTTATCCAATTGCTTACGTAAAGATATTATCGAATCATTCAATGATTTTCTTGCCTTTTCCGTAAGATTATTATCTGTCTCCAACTGATATTTTATATCTGCTATCGAACGGGCATTTGCCGCTTTTCGTTGTGATCTCTGTTGGTCAAAGCTGTTTTTAATAAGAGATATTCTAATATCTTCTGCTTTACGAAGAATATCGGTTTCTTGTTTTGCAATATTCTTATCTTCCTGCTTCCGTTGTTCATATTGGGCTTTAATCAGTGTATCCAATTCCATTCCTTTTGTTTCCAAATTGACACCAAGCTCAACATCATGTCCCAATTTATCAATTTGACCTTGTACATTTTCAATCGCTTTGTCAACTTTTACTTTTTCAATTTTTCCATCCAAATCAACATCAATATATGTTGTTTTAATATCATCCTTTTGTAAATTTTGTAAATTAATCAATAAGTCCCGAAATTGCTCTAATTTATACCGGTTCAATTCCAAATTCCTCAATTCATCCGAATAATAACCAACTGATTTATTGTGAGCTTTGGTACGTAGCAACAATATTTCATCCTCTATTTTACGTATCTCAATAAGACCTGCATTACGTGCTTTGGCAATACTTAATTCTTGTTCCAATCGAGTGATACGTTCATAAATGGTACGATTCATTTCTTCACTCTCTTTTTCCAAATAATCTGAATATGCTTTTTGGTATTCATTGAGTCTTTTTTGTTTCTCCGCAGCATCCTTTGTCCCCATAGAAAAAAGAGTTAACGCACCCACCACAGTTACTAACGCAGTGGCCAACAGAACATAAGGATTAGCATTTGCAATAAGATTAAATGCCTTCTGAGCTACAGTTGCAGATATAGTAGCTTTGGTTCCCTGCATAGTTACAAGACGATCATATACTTTAGCCTTCGTTAAAGCCGTTTGTTGTAATCGGGATATTCCAAGCATTAATGCGGATTGCTTCTGAATTGAATTTTGAATAGCTTGAACACCTGTCGTTACCGCTATTGCAGCTTGCAACTTTTTTTGTGCCTTTTCTACATTTTCACTTTCAACACCGGCTAATTCCATTATACCAGTATAGGCAGAAAATCCACCAGATGCAGCACTGGCAGCACCTAACACAGCATCCAAGTTAGAAGTATCGGAAGCCATATTGTTTACCTCTGCCGTAGCATCTTTAAGAGCATCCCTTAAAATGGCTGTTTCTCTCGATAACCGTTGGTATTCTTCTGTATTTTGTTTACCCTCAAGACGTAATAATGCCAACTGCTTAGTTTGATTCTCAATTTGCGTTGTCAACTTTTGTGCATCAGCAGAATAATTTCCTACATTTAGACTTGTCTTTCCTGTTTCTTCCTGTAGTCTCTTCATTTCTTGATACAATGCGTCCGTCTCAGCAACCAATTTACGCCCTTCTTCCGTGCTTTTCCGGTATTCATCAGATAATCCATTCAGAACTATTTTGTTCAATGAGTACTGAGCACTTAAATGTTCATAACTTCCCGCAGTACTTGTATTCAACTGATTAAGAAGTTTAATTTGCGTCTGAGTTTTCTTTATAGCATCTTTTTGACCATCCATAACAGAAGTCAGAGCCGCTGCCCTTTCTATGAATTCATTCTCAGAAATCTTCCCAGAATCATATTCTTTGTTAAGTTCCTTCAATGAAGATTTGGTATTTACCTGTTCCTGCTGAAGCTCAATAAGATTCTTGAACAAATTTTGCATATTCGTATCAAGACCATAAAAAGACTCCTGTAACCTTCCATTTTCATCATCAACACCCCTTTGTGATTCTTGAAATTTGTTCATTACAGAGTCAGCCTTTTGCAGACCGGCATTTACTCTTTCCATAGCAGCACGATAATCATCTATGCTCAAATCACCGGAATCAAAAGACGCATTCAGTTGATCAGAGATAGATGTCAGCCGGGCAACATTAGAAGATGCCTTATTTATTACATCCGAATATGAAGCCATCCCATTTTCACCCTTTTTTATGAATGCATCGTAATTCGTCTTTTCTACATCTGACAATGCAGTATACAATTCATCGATAGAACGGGTTAATTTATTCGTATCCGAATTCAATTTTTCATAAGAAGCCCCTAATGACTTATTGGAATTTTCAGCAGATTTACTAATCGAATTCTGTTGTTGCTGAACTGACTTTAACAGATTCAATTCCTTTGTTGTAGCATTCAAAGAATCCGTAAGTTCTGATTGAGAATAAGATAATCTTTCTGCATCCTCAGAAGCTTTACGAATAGTTTCACGTCCCTCTTTTGTTGCACCGGATACTTTTTTAAGGGAATTACTAAGCTGTTCCGCTTCTTTTTTCACCTTCGCAAGAGCAGACTCATATATGCCTTTCAATTCTTCTAATTGCTTGATCAGATCGGTTATTGAACTGTCAGGCTTAATAAGATCACTGTATTTTATAGGATTATTGTTATCTGCCATCTTATTTTGATTTGTTTTTTGACTTCAAAGACTTCTTTATGAATTCAAATGCGTTGTAATATTCTAATACAGTGTACTTCTTTGCATTGACATGTAGATGTTGTGCAATCATAAGACACATATTTTCGAATTGTTTATCATACTGTATTTCTACACTGTCGGTTCCGGAAAAAGACTGAGGATTGGTATAAGTAATCAGTTGACCTGTCAGATCATCGATTTCATTACTTCTATCAACTCCCTCAATGGTACTATTCAGCATTAGCAGTGTTCTTTCCCTCAAAAGATCATAATACTCCTTCACGGTAGAATCATCAAACAGCATGGGGAAATACAGTAGCATCTCTTCATCTATTTTTTTTTTGACCGATTCCATATGGTCGGTCAGTTCCTTATTCGTCGCTTCTGCAAACAGATCCAACACTTTCTGTAATCCGTCATCGGTTAAATCATCTACCAATTTTCCGTCTATGCTTTTTACCAATGCTGCAAATGCCAGATGTTTCGGGCTTATTTCTGATTGTATGAAATAGATGTTCTGCCGGATGTTTCCTATCTCCTTTTCAGCCTTATCCGGCTGGTTTAAACGGCAATACCTTACTACTTTTTCCATATGTGCGTCCCAATCACTCAGATCGGAACCTACACCGGCATCTATAAGAAGCATTTTATTGTACTTATGAAACCTGACAATCGGTAATTCATCAATACTGTCATATAACTCAACCTTATGCTTTGCAAGTACTATTTTTCTCATAACAGACACTTGATTAATGGAGTGGAACAAAAAGGTATTAACAATGATGTTAAATCGCCTGTTATAACTGCACAAATAACAGACAGAAATACAGAAACCCACCATGACAGACAAAAGTTACACAATGCCATCTCTGAGAAGAAATCATTACCGTGAACCTGCATCCACTCAATAACTCTCCATTTACGCAACAATGAAAGAATAAATGTCGCCAACAGTGCGACAATAACCATATGATATAAAAAATCCTGCATACTCATTTACTATTGATTATAACATGTCTCTTTAACCGTCATCACACCTTCGAATCTGAATCCGGCAAATGGATGCATCAAAAATTGATTATCCAATTCGTTGAATGTAAATCCTTTAAAAACATTCTCCGCACGTTCGTATATACGGTTAATCTTAATACTTCCAGATTTAAGCCAGAAACCACCATTCAACGCACGCATGATTTGAAACTTTACGGCTTCCGTATTGCGATTGTCAGCCTCATTGGTAACCCTACGCATATCCACCCATACAATAAGCGAAAATTGAGCCTTATAGTCAGATTGCCTGCCTGTGATCCAATCCACATCCTGCGGATCATCAATTACAAAAAATGAAAAGTTACCCAACACTTTATCATCCGGTGCAATCAGTATATAATCATTGCCACCTGCATATACATCAGGTGTATAATATTTCTTTCCGTTGATGGACTTCACAAGACGTTCTGCACGTCCGAAGCTATGATCCAGCCACGGAAGATTATCAGCTAACCCTTTCTGTATATCGGATATCACCCTATCGAATAATTCTGGATTCTTTGGTATTGGTACACGTTCCATTTTTATTTATTTAAAATTACTTCCTTTGCCTTTTTCATGAGATCCGGATAAATGTAATCCCATATAAGGCTCAATATATTTTCATCCGTAAGACCGAGAATCTGACGGCCGTATTTCTTTATCAATGCTTCAGTTTTCCAATCAGATGCTTTTATTTCAAATTGCCTGTCACCGACTTCAATGTAGAAGCTACTTTCAAAATCACCTGTATCACGCAATGTCACACGGTTGGTTGGTTGTCCTTTCTCCTCCTTAATCGCTATAGTCAACGGCCGGTATGGAGCATAATCCATAATACTCACCCCAAGCCTGTTAACCCCTTCTTCATACAACTGAATTTCAGCATTCATATCAACTATATAAGCTTCGTTATCCGTAATGATCCTTTGGATATACATGCCTGAAACCAGCCCCTCATTAAAGGTAACTACCCGACTTTTCAAATCTATTATAGACTGCAATCCCGCCATTATGTTGTACGATAACGAACACCGTGATTATTACATGACAAGCAAATTCTATCTAATCCCTGTGTATCTAAACTCAGTGCTTCATAAGCCTTTTTTAAATCGTAGCCTAATCCACCCGGCCTACCTTGTGTATTACCGTCAAGTTCGTAAAGAATATCCATACGGGACACGTTGGATTGATTTCGATTTACGCGTACATCCGGATTCATAGCCATTGTCCGCAATGCAATTGCGGCTACCTGCCTTTGTATCACTGTCTGAAATATCTGGCGTTGTGATATGATAAAATCAGTAAGATCACAGCCAACCGTTATCTCGCAATTAATACCATAATTCAGCGTATTGGTATAGATGTTTCCGGGAATATCCCAGAGTTCCGGATATTCTTCAAATGTAGTAGGTGCATTATACATGAATGGAGATATCTGCATGTACTTAGTAATCTGTCTCCATGTCTCCACACTACCGATATTACATGTACCACAAGGTTCACGGCTCCAATCCTTTGAAACATTGACAGCTTCCATTCCACGTGGTAGCTCGTCTTGATTATATACCAGATACCAAGCACCACCGGAGTTGTTTCCGTCACTGATATACGGCAGATAACAATCTTTTAATGGGAACCATTGGAACCCTCCATTCGTGACATTAAAATTCAGATAGAAAGTACGGATAGGGTCTATCTGCGAACTATGGAAGAGATACATCTTGATTAGTCCGGTACCACCGGTCATTTGAAGCCCGATACGTTCTATTTTAGTTGTCACTCCCATAGAACGGACAGGAACAATTTCCATTCCTACGAGTTTATGAGAATTCTGCAAAGTAGCACGTATACGTCCTGCACCATCAAAGAGTGTACGTCTTTCCAACAAATTTTTCGTCTCCTTATCCAAACCTTTCATTTGAGTAAAGGTTTGCACAACGGTATCTATACCGTTTATTGTCAGATTTTCAAGATAACTGGATAGCATATTGAAAGGCTGCCAAAAAGGATTGCCATAATCACGACTAAAGTCACCGTTAAAGTCGCTAACCGCTGGTTCTTGGTTAGTATTGCCCATTTTAGCCATCCACAGCATATTATTATGAGACACAATATCCCCTTTTCTATAAGGCGAAATCATGTTCCATTTCGGATACTGATAGCCCCAATCATCCGGTATTATGGCCGATATATTATTGAGAGTAACAAGAGGATGTGCATTTTGAAAGTACAATCCGCTATCGGTACGCGTCAATGATTCTTCTATATGATGTGTAGGATTAAGAGCCTGTTGCCATCCCACAACATTAAGCAAAGCCTGTTCTATTTCTTTTAACCTGTACATACCCTTTAATAAATAAAGGGGATGAGGACAAATATCCCATCCCCTTTCATTGTGTCATATCTAATTTTTAAGCCGAAAACTGAGCAGCATTCGTCACATATACAGGCATACCCAAAGGAGTATTATCTGCACGTGCAGCAATCTCAGCCTTGATGATCGGGTTAGCGATAGTTGCAGGATTACTGTTGTATGCAACCAAGAATGCAACATCAACTGAGAATCCGAAGAATTCTTTAACACCACAATTCAAATCTGCCGTTGCATCACCCCACAATTTAGACTGGTCACCAACTTCCGTATAGTAATGAGAACCTACCGGAAGATCAACAAACGGAATACGTACTACGTCCCATTCGTGGAAGTTAGAACGAGCACGACGTAATGCTTCACGGTCAACACGGGTAAGCACTCCGACATTCCCGTCAACTACTGCGAACAGTGTTCCCATTTTGCCGGATTCGTCAACGACATTGTTAGTATAATGAATAACCTTGTTGTCGTATTCCATTCGTTTGTTGACGTCATTGTAGATACCATGCTGAGCCAATTTACGAATAAGTGCATCAACACCGGCATTTCCGATCACGTGAATCTGTTCCGGATAACAGTTAGCACGCATCATAGGGTTAATATCACCTAAGATTTCAGTAGACATCTGAGTAGGAACTTCAATCACGTTACCGGTTACGGTATAATTCAGTTTAGATTTGAAAACCTGCGTCTTTTGAGCTTCCAATTGTGCAACTGCTGCTGAATCAAGAGCATTAGCCATAGCACGACTGATTTTCTCCATTTTGCGAAGCCAGTCATGTTCGTAACTGATTTCATTATTCATATAAGCAGCCGGCACCATCGTAAATCCTACCGCGTAAGTAGCCCATGTAACGGTATACAGCGCAGAAGTATTCTCATTATCAGCAATGACACATGAGCGAACATTGGACACCTGTACATTCTCATCATAGTTAATGACAGGAATCTGTACGGTATTACCGATCGAAGCGAATGCACGTTCGCGTAATCGGGGGTTAATAATCGAATTACGTGCATCGGTCTGTTCTACGAAAAAATCCAATGCGCCATACTCGCAAGGGCGGGTCATATTCCGGTCAAATTCGGGATCTTCAACACGCCAATTCTGTAATCTGGTTGCAATTAAACTCATATCAAATATTTTTTTAATGTTATAAATACCGGGTTGACCCTTTACCCTTTCTTATTCTCTTTATTTCTCCGGAAGGGAAGAGATATTGTTATCTTTCCATGCCTGATCCATAGCAGTCTGGAATTCCGCAGAACCATTTGTCAGTCCTTGCGTCATAAGACTTGAAGCAATCATATCATATGCTTCTGTTCTTGTCTTTGCACCAGCTATGCTAATAACAGTACCCGAACCTGTAACACCAGAAGGAGGTTGTGTGCCGGTACCGACTTGTTGCCTGCCTTTATCCAAAACCCCCATCATATCCAATTCACGTTGAATCAATTCATCAGCCGTAAATGGATTCAATTGATTGTTCGGATTACGCATAATTGCGCCATTTTCATCTTTGAACGCAATGATCTGACCGCCTTTCCCGTCATCGATCAGTTCCGGATGCATGTTTTTAATTTTCTCTGTCGCTTGACTAAGCAATACCTTAGTTACACTTCCCGGGAGCTCCGGTTTAAACTTCAAATTAGCCGTAGCAGCTTGCAATGTTGATTCCACACGGATACCGAACAGTTCTTTTTGATGGTTTTGTTCAGCGTTCTGGAATTTGGTATTAAGCTCATTATATTGCCCTGTAATAGCTGCAAGATCAGCTTTAGCCTGCTTCAAAGCCTTCGCGGTCTCCGCATCGGAAGCACCATCTTGGATAGCCTTTTCCAAACGCGATTTTTCTTTTGTCAGCGTATCAATAGTGCTCTGTAGCTGTACGGCACTTTCGGCCTTTGTCTTGAACTCACCAAGTACCCTTTTCGCATAATCATACGTCTTTTCAGTGCCATTCTTTGCAATACCGGTAACAGACAAAATATCGGCATCCAAGTCACCGTATATCTTACCCGTTTTTTGAGCAATTACGCTATTTTCGTCATTTGCAGACAAAGTTGTGATAGCTGCCAACTGTTCGTCACTCAATCCGGCCAATACCGAATTTGCTTTTAAAACTTCTACTGTTAATGCCATGATTTTACCCTTTAATCATTTATGGTTAATATTATTCTTCTGCTTCTTCAGAAGATTCCTTTTTAGGCCTGCCCGGTTTCTTTGCTTCCTGAATAATGCCAGACTCTTTCAATTCAGCAAGGATTTCCGCTTTCAGGGCTTCCTTCTCAGCTTTTTTCCGTTCCTCTTCAATCCTGGCTTCCTCCTCTGCCTTAAGCCGTGCCTCTTCCTCTTCTTTAGCAGCCTTTTCTTCTGCCTTTGCAGCTTCCTCTGCTTTCTTTGCAGTTAAGTATTCGTTCGGATCGTGCAATACAGTAATGGTGTGACCATGCTTTTTCAAGTTATGATAAACACCTTCTTCGTAAGCTTTTTTACCGAACACTTGAACACGTGGTGTGCTCAATCTCTTACCTGTATCTGAATCGAACTTTCTAACTTCGATAAGGCAGTGGTACAAATGTTCTTCCCCTTTGGGAACAATGTAATTTTCCGGGGTAACGTCAAAAATAGACACGTCTTTAGTCTCCCCGTTGACTCCTGTTTTCACGAGCATAATCAAAAAATTTATTAGTTATTACTGATATCTTTTTGTCAAAAGGCACCTGTGTGCCGAATTCAAGAATGTTCATGTTCTCTCTTTCGAATCGTCGCACATAGCTTGCAAAATTCAGCTTGATACGCAGTTCATCCTCACTAATCAAATTCTTACCATAGAGATCTAAAATCTCTGTACGGGTCAAATGCCGATAAGGTTCAAGTTCTGACAGTATCAACATTCGCTGCATCTGCGTCGGATTATTCCGGTATTCCGTCTCTATGATCTGATTTTGCAACGCATCCAATTCTCCCTCACTCGCACCTGCTTCTTTTGCCGATTTATACCTTTGACGCAATTCATTAGCATCATACAGGTAAAATTCAGTACCGTAATTGACTTTCGCTGAAACAAATTGTTTACCATATCGCAAGCGACAGACGGTCTCATCGACAAATTGCTGTGCGGATTCAAATCCCTTTTTAATACGGTTCAAGACAGTGCTTTGGCTTTCGAATGCGGCTTTCACCTGCTGTTCATTGAATGCTTCACGTTGCGTTACTTCCTCATTTTGTCCGACAACAGCCGTTATGATATCGTCACGTAGTCTTTTTTCTTCATCGACATTATAATCAAGACTGCTACGGTCAACAGAAAGCATCTGAACAGGATTATGTAAATCAGGCTGTTTTTCGCCCGGGATAGGTATTTCAACAAATGATCCGGCACCAACTATGCGTTTATTTCCGCATTTAGGGCACCGGAGAAGTTCAAGACCGAACTGGTCAAACTTATAGTGCCCATCCTTATCCCGGATAAATCCTCCATCGCAATAATCCCCATTATTTCCATTGCTAAAATCGCATGCCTGTTCATAACCGGAATAAATAGGGTATGCACCGTAGAGATCAAGATGTCTTTTGCTGATGTGAAAGAACAGGAACCAATCCAATGCTTCCAATTCCTTAGTTAGAGGACTCAACTTAATATCTGGTTCCCTCAAATTAACCGGTTCATCCCAAAAGAATCTTGCCGGGCAATAACCTAAATCATGAGGATTCTCAACAAGCAGCTCCCCTATATTATTTTTTTCTTCCCGAAATATGCGGTAACTATCCCTGTCGATTACAGCAATACGGCCAAAATCTTGACGGAATATTATAAAATCCATTATTCCGGTCGTAGGATTTGCCTCATAAGTGATTACACTTTCGATCGGAAGCCAATAGAAATAGGGTTCTGGATATTTGCCGGTAGATTGCTCTGCCGGCAAATCAACAATAAGAATGCTGTTTATCTCCGTTTTGAAAAACTCCCATCCTTTTTTACTCCAAACCTCTGGTTCATGCAGGACATCTTGCCGGTAATATTCCCAATCATCCCTTTGGTCACTGTTGAGGAACTGGTAATTGAACGCAGGGTTGCGACCGTCGAATATCCGAGAAAGCTTGTCAAAGCAAATGGACGTTACCTCATTCGTGCGAATAGGATAACGGAAAAGGGTCTTAAAGATCTTAAATTTATCATGCGGAAGAATGTTACTAACCATCGCAAGAAAGTCAGTAACAGGCTGAGATATAATCGGAGTAGCGTATGTCTGAGCATGGAATTTAATCCGGTTTTGCTGGATTATTGCTCTCGATATCGTTCCTCTTTTCTGAGGTTCCGTTATCTCTTTTCTTATTTGATCGATTGATAAACCCATTCTCTTTGTCAAACTTAAAACTTGAATTTGCCGGTAAATACCACCCGCCGTTATTCTGCATTCTCAGCAGCTTATCGGCATGGGTGATTCCAAATTCTTTCTCGATATTCAACGAATCACATCTTAATGTAACTGTTGTTGTCTTTGCCTTCATTTTTTAGCAATTCTAAGAGCAGTCAAAGGATTAAAATCAGGGGCAATAATAGCGAGATTGTCAGACCAGTTTGGCAAGAATGACCATGAAATGGCATTGCTATCCGGTGCTTCCAATCCGCCCAATGTTTTATCTCCTATAAACAGTGAACGAACAGGTATAGGATAATAAATTTTTTCATTTGTTTCATCCTGATCAGCACCCACTGCACCATTCCCATCAAACAGATAAACACCCAAATTGGATGCTTGACTTTCACACTGTAATGCTTTAAGTGCTTTAATTACCGCTTGTGGTACTTCGCGAATAACTCCTGTAAACGGAGTTGGCTCACGGCCTATATTCTTTTCAATACCTCCAAGTGTTTCATTTCCGCCACCAAAGGTACGTGCTGCGCCCGCTTCTGCTGTCGGTGCTTCAATGTACGGAGAAACAACAATTTTAGTAGAGTCATTCGCTGACAATAATGGAGTCCAAGACGCAAGTGCGGTAATAGGCATTGGAGAATCACCTTCACCGTTAAAACTATTTCTTGTTCCATCATCTTTATAAAGACGTTGGAAAGCAACTTTTTGAATCTGTCCTAACGATTCGGAACAGATCACTTCTGGAATATCGGGCAAAGCTGGTGCCGCTGGACATGTACAAATCATACTTTTAAAAATTAAAGTTATTAATATGTTATATCTCAGGGTCAACCCTTCACCCTTTTCAATAAATTACAATTTAATTAAATCAATTATTTAATAGAATCAAATAATCAATTATGCAATAACACTTTATTGCACGCACAAATATATATACTAAAAATCAAATAATCAAATAAAAAGCTCTATTTTTCTAATTACGAACTCTAATACCTCGTGGTTTTGAACTTTCCGATAATTTATTAAGTGCTACATAACGTAATGCATCCAACGCATGATTATTGCTATCAATAGGTTCATTCCTCAATTCTCCGGTTATTTTATCTTCTTTCCACTTATAATTCCTAAGTTCATATATTAAATTAAGACTTGACTTTGTAACACATATCTCATAACGTTGTAAAATCTGAATGCCATTACGAATTGAATCTGCTCCCTTATTTGCCGCTTCTATTTTTTTTATTCCATAATTATAAATCTCACGAATTGATTTTTGTTCAGCAGAATCAGCAATAACATCGCAGTCTTTATCCCTAAGTCTATCTGCAATTTGGTCATTTGTAAGACCTCTCTCATAACAATGTTCATTCACCCATAATTTCCCATCATATTGATAAACATCAACGATCGCAGTAGGATCTGTTGTAAAACCAAAATCCATTCCCCTACCGATCAACTTTGCAGTTTCTGGTATGGAATCAACTTGCTTCCATCTTGAATATATAATTCCGACAGAACGACCTGTTAATCCAAGACCGTAGACCCTCCACCAATTATCATCGTCTTTGTGAGATTCTATTTCTGAAATTTGCTGTGGGGTATTAAAAGGATTGTCTTTATATGTAGAATGTACTTCTATAGTATTTTCTTTAACTTGTACCCCCTTTAATTCATACCAAAACTCGCAATCTGGATTCCAATCAAGAAATACACATTCCCTTGTACGAACAGACAATTGTCTATAGGTTTCATATGGAATACGATTACATTCATTAATGAATAATATATCCCTTCTCCCACCTTTCACCTTACCCCAATCATCAACTGAAAAAAAGCGTATACTACTACCACTATTGAACGTATATTGATGATCAGTAGAATTCAATTTAAAATCCCTGTCTTTTAAAAGTCCCTCATTAGACAAAATATCATCAATATCTTTTAATGCTCCTCTTTTTAAATGTGGCATGCTCTCAGATACAATATTTATATCCTTTCCATTTTTACTACCGACAGCAATAGACACAAGTAAGGATACAATAGAATATGTTTTTCCTGATCTTGTTCCTCCACGGTTAGCAATCGTTCTAACACCAGAAAGATAAGCTTTCAAACTCTCTCTGTATACCTTAACAACAATCATTATTCCTTATTTTTAAGTTGTTCTATCAAATTAGCATCTTCATCATTGGAAACAATGATATTAAGTCCTGTCGAAATCTCACCTGAATGCTCAGTATTTTGCTTATTCTTCCACCTATCTGGTTCTAAATTCGTTAAAAGGAAAATACCGGCGCCGATATTCGGTTCAACACGAATATTCTTCTTTACCTCCTTTTTGATCTTTTTCTTTTTACCTTCAAAATAGTATTCGGTTGATGTCTGCTCGTATTCATATCCAATGGCAGCATTGGCCATAGAAGATACAATACGACGTTCAAGACCATTTTTGAAATCATCTTTTGCCTTTTTTATAGCATTCGAAAAGTCCGAATTTTCCATCCAATTATAATAAGTCTGTGCATCTATGCCGAAGCGCTTGCAAAAGTCCTTTAACTTCGCTCCACCATACTCCATCAGCCCGTTTTCACGAACCCAATCTGAACACTGCTGAATCATTTCATCATTAAACTTTGCCATATTTTGTAATCCACATAATTTTCATTTATAATTTAAACTTCTTGATTAAGAATTCCCCCCACCATATAGATATCATATTCACTCCATCGGCAAAGTATTTTAATACTAAGGCAATACATTGAATAGGAATTGATACAATCATGACAGGATATCTTATCACATTGTGAAGTATCTTTATTTTATTTTCTTTCATATTGTCTATATAAGTTTTAACGCTTCCTGAATTCCGGCTTCCAATGCTTCCTCGTAGGTGCTGTAACGAACAGGAGTTCTGTCCTCCAATCCTATCAGGTCATGGGTAGGTATTGTCAGAATATCGTAAAGCCAATAGTCTCCATACATATAGCCTATTTCAATATGGAGGAACTTAGTGTTCCTCAACCACTTTTGGGTGAGAGATTGGGTAGGTGCAGAAAAACAATCATCCTTTTCATTGAAATTCTCGGATTCGTCGTAAGTTTCAGACAGTTTCATGTCACCTTCTATGGAATCTGCTTCATAAAAAGTAAATACATTTTCACTAAACCCTTTTTCTTTCAGCAGCTTTGCTGTTTCTAATTTTACAAATTCTTCAGTCATGGTTATTCCTTTTTTAATTCTTCCAATACTTTCTTCGCTATCTCATGATGAGATAACTGTTGCCAATCAGAACAGATATCATCCGCTTCATTATCGTAATGATTAGCATATACATATTCATTCAGTTGCTCACGAAAATACTCACCGTCTAAACCGCTATCATCACAATCATCATACATTCTCAATTCATGGGCTACGTCCTTACATTCTTTGTGTGTTATGAAGTCATACACAACTCCGTCATAAACATCTGTCTGACGGACATATTTTTGTCCTATCGTAATCTTTTCGCAACAAAATTCACACCTATGTTCTTTTTTAGCTGTTGGGTAAGTTTCTCTTAGTATTGTTGGCATAGTTATACGCCAAATAGGCTTGTTTGTATTAAAGTTCCTTTCTCTGTTTTTATTTCGCCAAAGCATTGGCGGCGGAAGTATTCTTCTTGGTCATTATAAATATCTACATCTTTCTCGGTAGCAAAAAAATCAAAACCAAGTTTATACGCTGCAATTCTATTTGTACCACTTCCAAGATGTGAATCGTATATCTTCCAACCCGCCTTAGCATAAGTCTTATATATCCACGCATATAACTGAACTGGTTTCTGTGCCACATGTCTCTTTGCGTAATTAATAGCTATTTTTGCATTGTTTGAAACGCAATTTTGCATATTCGCCCTACTGGTTCTGAACATCTTTGTGCTTATATTAAAGGAGGTGTATGCAAGTTCAGCCATGGCAAACGTAACGCCATCCGGCTGCAGCTTATCATAAACAATCCATCCCATTGACGGGGGTATCCATCGGCTAAAATAGTTAGCACCAAATATTATTTGATTCTTACTCACCCGAAACAGCTCATCGAAATACTCTTTATCAGGCGGCTTTGAATCCCAATCTTTACTTTTATACCGGGTTATTTTACCTTGACCTTTCTTCTGTCCAATGCTTCCGTTTCGCTTAGCTATCCCGATTCCATATTCAGGGTCTACGACAGCCAAATCGAAAAACTTATTTGGAATGCCTTTCATATATTCCATGCAGTCCATATTATACACTTCACTTATTGGCATTATTTACCTCCTTTCTGTTTTGTATTGAATTATTCTTCGGTATCGAAATCTTCATGATATAAGTTATATCCAGCTAATATGGCTTTCTTTAACTCCTCCCGGAGGTCGCAGTTACCTGATCCAGACAAGAGCATTCGGTCAGCTATTTCGTATGCACGTTCTTCCAAAGTTTTTTCACCCACTTTAGAGTATTGGATGGCCATACGCGTATGGTATTTCTCACCTTCGTGATTCAAAGTCTGACTTAAAGCCACTTCACCAACATTAATCCGAATAGCTCTTTCTGATAGTTTCATAAGAACAAACTGCATTAATCTAAACAGACCTTCACCGCCTTCATCCGATACATTCTTTAAAAACTTACAAATTACTTTATCTTCTTCTTTTGTTAATTTCATATTGTCTCCTTTCTGCACTGTTATTAATCAATTATTTCAAATGTAACTTTTACTTTTTTACAGCGATAGCCCCTCTTATACCATTGCTTCCATGTACGGGAACACCCCTTACACCATTCTTTAATGCAGAAACTTTTGAAATATTTCTGCGTATTCATTACAATAAGGCCATCAGGATAAACGATAACGTACATTATATCTTCACGCATATTGTCTCCTTTCTATTCAATTTTGAGGGTTATCCGATAGAAGATAATGCCTGCATACACTCGAAAATAAAAGATGAACTTAAAGCGTCATACACCTCATCCGGTATATCTTCTTCATTTTCAAAGCTACCTTCAACGCTTACTGAACCATAGCCTGTTGCAACATGCTTCTCTTTATACTCTTTACCGTCAATGATTACGGTGCTCTCCCAACCATTAGGAGTAATTTCGATTTTTATCTTATTCATGTTTATCTTGGGTTATACGTTAAATATAATATCCACTATAATCAGGATGATTACTTTCCAAAACAGCTTTCATTGCATCCTGAACATTATCAAAGTAACCTAAAGAAACAGCATCCGAACCTGTTTCCTCGTCATATGGAGTAGGATAACCAGCTTCAATTTTTCCTCTATTTTCACCGACCATTACTTCATGAACCCATCCATAAATGTTTGTTTTCCACTTATCAAACATTATGCTTTTCCCCATAATATACTCTACTTTTATCAAGTCATAGTCATTAGGATAGTTAGCATTCTGTTCCCAATAAGCTTCTGAATTGTCAACTGTTATTTTACTCATATTTATTCATAATTAATTTGTTTTGAGTTAATAATTAACAGCACATTGAAAGTATTTCCAATGTGTGCTCATAATATTCACCTTTCATTATCTGTAATAAAATTGGTGGTTCATGATTGATTCTGTTCATTATTTTCTTTTACTTATCTTTTAAATAATTAATATACTTTCCCTTAGCTTCTTTGAAGAAGATAAAGCCACACTTTATTGGTAAATCAAATAGAGTTTCCGGCTTGTTAGCATCCATCTGTTTAATGAAATCGGATTGCAATATTTTCTTATCCCAACAAGCATATTCAATGGCAGACCAATAACGATTTAGAATGCCACCAACAGACAGCCACCATAAAAAATCATTCAATGTTTTCATATATGAATCTTTTGTTAATTAATCGCGCAAGGCTACAGCCAGCAATCCCAATGACATCAACAAGATGGAGACAATGGCATATAGAAATGCATATTGATATCTATTCATGTCCTACGAATTAAAAATGTGTGCAAAAACGCTCTTCTCATCAGAAAGTTCAAGACTGATTTGTTATTCGTTAATTAATTCTGGGTTGTCATAGATATTACCTTTAACTACAAACATTTTACATGTCTGTTGAATAGTATTTTCTACAAAGCCATCCCATCCAACCCAACACCCTTCTTTGGCGCACCATTTAACCTCAAATGAAAGTCCTATGCGATGTTTTCCAGCCGTTGTAATATAGTCAAGTTGTACAATATCTCCCTCATAAATCTCTTTACCGTTCCTATCGAGAAGCCCTGTGAACTGTCCGACTGTCTCGTTGGCAACTTCACAATCATCCACAACAAATCCGAAATTATCTGTTTCGAAACTTGCTATATTCTTAAAGATTACAGTTTTGTTTATGTTTAGCGAGTGGAAATTAAAAGAATAATTGGCAAGATTTCCACATATCCATTTTCCGTCCTTGATGCGCTTACCTCTGAATCTGATTGTTCTCATTATGTTACTTTCTACTTTGTTATACGTTAATAGACATTCTTTTAATATGCGCAAAACATTCATCCATAGCCTTGTCAAAAACTTCTTGACTTATGATATTTTTCTCAATCCGTTTCACGTATTCACTTGCGTAAGATGCAAGTTGGATGCTTGAATCACTATTACTTACATCTTCTCTGTTGTCAAAATATATATGTATACAATCATATACCACTTCATCACCGATTTCATCAGTATTTACCCTAACTATCGCTGTGATTTTTTCGTAAGAAGTATGCGCCATGTGAATACATTTTCCAACGAGATATTGATATTTTGCCTTTTTCTTATCAGCTTCCTGTTTCTTTAGCTTCTGTATTTCAGCTTCTAATTTCTGTATTCTGTTCATATCAATCTATAAACTCTGTATTATCATTTACTTGTGCGTCATCACACACCTTAACCGCAACATTTCCATTGGGCTTTAGCCTACATTCTTGAATTTCCCTTGTTTCAATAAGTGTGAAAGAAGCGTGTGTATTGTTAGAGTGCAGGTACTCACCATCCCAAACCCATATTCCACCGTGTATGTCCTTGAATGTACCTATATTTGGATTTAAAGTTTGCAGTATCGCTTTGCGACCTACATTGGTCATGGCAACAAATCCGTTATGGGTTGGATTCATTTCTTTTACTTCCTCATATAGAGCATTGTCAAGCTGTTTTAGCCATAAAAGGAATTTCGGCACTCCCTTGTCTTGGTAATCTTTTATTCTTCCTCCAAACAAAGCATAGGGGGTAAAATTGATGATTTGCTTGGATATAAACTCTGCATTAAAATGCTCTCGTTTAATAATCGGTCTTCTACAGGAGAAAGCGCCACCTCCATCCACAAACTCTATATCTTCATTCAAACCCAAGTGTGCAATCGGGATATATACAAAATCTGTGAAGTATTCCAGTTTTTTCGGTTGGGTTAATTTAGACCTATAAACATCTTTATGCTTCTCTTCAAATTCTCTTATCCAAGTATGGAACTTGCTTGCCAATCTTGAATATCCTATAACTCTACCTCTACTCCCATGAGGACAATAATTATCAAAAGCAACACAATTGCCTTTTGCGTACAACTCGCATTTTTCGGGACATTCGCAATATATAATATGACCGATTGCTTTTTCTGATTTCTTTTGCTTGAATAGTGCATTTGCTGGATTCCATACCCATGCGTCAATTTCTTTCTTCATAGACCTTTCTCCTTTTTTTGTTCCACTATTTTGGTTCATTACTGATTTGTTTTGAGGGTTATTCTTTTTAATCAAATGGATAATTCAATTTTAGTTCTTCCATCATAGCTTCTACATCTTTGGCTACCAATTTAGCCATCTCTTTAGAGGTTATATTAGGATTTGCAGACAATCTACCCTGCATTGCGGCAATAGCAAAATCATGGATATGTTTATTAATATAGGCAGTAAAATTACCATAACCATTTTCCATTAGATATTGTAAATCAATTAGCCAATTAGCAAGTTGTCTATGTTCTTCTGCACATTCTCCACATAGTTCTTCACTCTTCTTCTTTGAATGTTCGATTGCTTCTGTTAATGTCATAGTGGCTTTAATTTTGGTATTTCATTCATGATTGCATTTATACGTTCTATTTCTAATTTTGCAGCAACTTCTAATTCTTCGAGATATTCATCAATAAATTCGTACATCTCATTTTTACTAATTGTACCCTCGGTTGGATCCCCTGTTTCTTCTTCATTTGCCATATATAAACGTTTATTGCATTTTTTATTGGCTAAATTCTTATGATGATCTAATCCTCCAGAATAAAAAGGTTCTATACAGAAAAAATAATTGCCGCATGCTCTTTCGATATGAATATCTCTTCTACCTCTATAACGGCTGATTCCCAAATTGCATGGGTCAGGGCCTTCTGCCATTTTTTCCATAGCATTAAAATCAGGACCTTTTAATAATTCATTAAATTCTTCTTTTTTCATTTTTTCTCATTTTTAATCAGTTAAGTTATTCGAAAATTCCGAACAACTACTTTTTAGTTCTTTTCTATTTGATTTTTATTATTACTCTATAAAAAATCCTTGTAAGTGGCCGCACTTATCACACTTATGAGCACTTATTTGGATTTCGCCATCGGTAGCGATAGATTTTTCAATCACACCTGACTTGTAAGGTTCATCGTCATGTGTGTAGATGAAAGTGCCCACGACAAGCGCAAGCCTTCCACCGCACTTGTCACATACATTTACGTTATCTTCGTTCATGACCTCTTTGATTTTATTTGGATCGTTCTATTAATTAACTGCACAAGGCTACAGCCAGTAATCCCAATGCCATCAACAAGATGGAGACAATGGCGTATAGAAATGCATATTGATATCTATTCATAAACAGGTGATTTTAAAAGATTTATAGCTTCTTGATCTCCAGATGAAGCACGCCTTAATATCTCTTTATACCAAGTGTAAGTATTATATCCATCCGGAACAATATACCCTTTTGGAAGTTCTCTTCTGTTTAATGCTTCCTCGTTTCTGCGTTTTCTTTCGCAAGATTCAATTTCTTTTGAACGTTCAGGAATAAATTCTTTAAAAAAGGCATTCCCAATCCTCCGAGCATCAAATTGAGAAAAGGAATTATCATATCTCCCAGCTTTGTATCTTGCAAAGAATAACATCAACTCTGACAGCTTATATATTTTAACCTGAGAAGCAAAGGATTGAGCAAATATTGTAATTCCATCTACAACTCCAGAATCCTTGCTTGAACTTGATCCAAATAATGCTATCACTTGACCATATATCCAAAACTCAGCATTCCCTTCCCCATAAAACTCATCGTACTTTTGCAGTGTAGGACAATCTGCATAATAGGCTTTTTCCGGGTTTCTGGCTGTATATCCCCAATTTTGAGGGGAAAACACACGTTCAATATCAGAAGGGCTTCTCCACTTCGTTAACCAAACCTTGCTCTCTGCGTTGACGCTCGGCAATATATTGCTGCATGGCATAGACATTTGCTTCATACTTGCTATTACCTGATTTCCGATTGTTTCCATATTTTTGATTTAACCATTCTTGATAATCACGTTCCGTACCCGTAAATACTACACCAGTCCAACCGGATTCAATTGCCCTTTCAATTTGTAGGATAGCAAACTCTTCTTCAAATTTTGAAAGTTTATCTAACGATAGTTGCAAGGCATAATTGAGTTTCTTTTTCCATTTTGGAGTTTGGCGAAGTGCTTCCCACGCTGACATAAAAGCTATCGAAGTGAATGGATATACTAAAGGCTTTTCATCCCCTTCTTTTTTCTTAGATTTTTTAGGCTTTGTAGGTGGGGTGCTCTCGTGCGTATGCGCGAGATTACTCTCTATGTTTATAGTTTTAATATCTATAATAGGTGGGATTTGCATATCATCAGTACCATTTACCGATGATATTACCGATGAAGCGTTTTTATCATCAGTATTTTCATCAGTACGTAGTACCGAAGATATTACCGTATTGTTTACCGATGATTGACATTCCTCTGCTGATATATCATCAGTATTTTCTTCGGTATTTTCATCAGTACCATTTACCGATGATATTACCGATGATTTCATGTCATTATCGAGAATAGGTAAGAAAGAATAGTAACATCCTATTCGTTTATCCCGACATGATTTAAAGAATATCAAACCGGCATCAGCGAGAGCTTTGCGAGACTTACGCAATGTTTTATCCCAGATATTCAAAGAAGTGCATAAAACTGCGCTACGAGCTTCAAATACTTCTTTCCAACCTTTTTCATTACAAATAGATATCAACTCATAGTAGAGAGCTTGATCTATTGCCGTAAGATAAGTATCATCCCTAACCTTTCTAAGTTTTGATATTAGTTGATAACTGTTCATAATCTAAAATATCTATTTGCAGTACATTCATCAAAGGATTTTACACGTTCAATAAGCCGTTTCTGTCGTTGTCTGAATGCTAAATTATTATCATACTTATTGTGACATTCTCGACATAATCCGACGATATTAAGAGGATTTGTGTAATGTTCCGGATACATGCTCTTTGAAACCAAATGAGCGGCATCTGACATGGGTTTACCACAAATTGCACAATAGGGTGGTAATGCCTTCTTTATATTAGCCACATCCCTATTTCGTTTAGCCTGTTTATTACTTACCTGTCTCATATATAATATTTAAATGTCCACTAATTAAAAGCCCCGAAGCGTATTCTCCGGGGCACAACCATTATTCACATTGATGTGTGGCTCACATTTATGCGGTGGTAGCAGGACTTGCACCTGCACGATAGGAGTTTCACTTAGTTTTATTGCCGTTGGTGTAGTTTCGCCAACCCATACATTGTCTTTTTCATTTTACACGGGACTCCTGTTCATTTCCGTCAATCTTTCAATTGCACTCTGTCACATGTCCGACTACCCGCAACCTATCTATAAGTATGTCTCAGCTTTAGCGTCTCTCATTGTTCCGCCATACCACCATGTTCGCCAACTCTATCTTCACAGACCGAGCAGGCAGGCTAACAAAGTAGTTCCCGGATAAACAATCAAGCTACACCGGGAGTAATTAATAAAATTAAAAATCTAAGACCGGGGCACTCTCCCGACGGTGTCCTTTTCACCGGCATTTTTTTGTTAATAATTAAATTGATTTATTGTGTATTTTTGCATGGCAATCCTCACAAAGAGTAACAAGACAATCCAAATGGGATAATTCATTGCCCACAATAGATATACCGCTCACTTTATAAGTTTTATGATGAACTTCAAGAGAATAGGATTTTCCACACATTTGGCAACGATGCCCGTCACGGATACGAACCTTTCTTTTTACTTCTTCCCAATATGGGTTATTCCTCAGACTCTTCCGATAATTCGACGGCCTCCCCTTCTTGTGTGCCAATCTCGTCATTGGTTTCCTCCTTTCTCCACGGACTTTTTTCAATTGCTACTCTATGCCATTCATGACGTTGTATAGGAATTACCTCCCCATTATCCTCATCCAGAAAATCTTCGATCCAATTTTCTAACCAAACATCCATACCATCTTCTTCCCATACTTCTACCACATCTTCACCCTTACCGAACTTGCGTAGATTTTTACGGGTATCTTTTACATCAATATTTGGTAACTCATAGCCAAGTGACTTAAATGCTTCTTGATTCTTTTCGCCAGAATTGAAAAGGTCATTGTATTCATGCTTCGGAATTTCCTGAACCAATGCCAAACGGAATGCATCATTTACCCATGAATAATACAGATAATATCCCATAACAGGAATACGGAAGGTATCGATCATCTTAAGAGGATAATCCTTAATTCCTTTCTTCGCAAGATTTACCAAATCTTTAAATTGAGTATGCAAGGAGGTTATTTTAGCTTCATACTCTTTTTTAGCAGCATTAAATTCGGATTTTAAAGCTTCCAATTGACTCTCTAATTCCGGCATCTGTTCCTCGGCAATCTCACCATAATTTGCACGAATGATAGATATTTCATAATCATCCATCACACGGTTAGCAATTACATCTTTTTCTTGAATGGTTACGAAGTGTTCTGAAAGCTTCTTCTTTACATCGTCCATACAGACACAATCAGAAAAAATAATCTCTGGAAATTTCACTGTTGACGGAAGTTTGAAAGTTATCTCTTCCGGTTCATAATCTTTTAAATCAATCATTGTTTTATGGGTTTTAATAAATTCCCAAAGAAGAAACATACTCCTTTGGGAACTTTTCTTAATTTTGGAGCTGTCAAACTTTAAAATTAAGTGTTATGGAAATTTTATTTAGAAAAGCAATTACCGAACAATCTAATAATTTTATAACTATTAGAAGAATTAAATCAAAAGATGGAGTTAAAACTTTTATTTCTTCAGGTACATTCACTGATAAAAAGTCTATAAGAAGCTATGAATTAAGCGATAATGAAATAAAAGATTTATCCAATATATTTGATAAATTAATTAACTGTCCTGATTTTCTTCTTTCTCAAGATTCCATGACTGAACCTTTTGAAGAAGTCGAATTGCTTGAGTAATATTATATTGGGTTTCTTGTGATACTTCCAAAGCGATATAATCTGAACTATAATCATTTTCATTTCTTTGGATATCTAAAACCTTTCGACCATCTAAGATTATTTCTATTCTTTTCATAATTATTCAAAATCATCAATAGCAACCGGATGGAGCAATTTTTGGCTCCATTCCGGAAGCTGCATGTCAATTATTCCACGAGCACCTTCTTCCGCATTTGCGTCATAACCGGGGAAAAACTTCTTATCAAAGCAATCCTTTACAATAGAAAGTGCATAGTGATACTTATATTTGCCATTCGCCAAATCGTCCGGTGCCCAGAAAAGAACAGCAACATCATAGGGTTCAACTGTCTGTAACATAATCATTATCGTCACATTAAAGTCTCTGCCTGTTATACTGCTCATTACTTCTTGATACATACCTTCCGACAACTCATATTTGAGTTTGGCACAATCATAATAGAACTTACCGAGATCATCGGCTCGTGTGGTCTTAAAAGAAATTACGGCATTTACACCGATATTCTCTTTTACATTAAAATAATCCGGCCTTACACGTACATTTAATCCTGTTTCTCCATCTTTTCCGTAGAAAGAGACCTCGGAATAAGCACCTTTGAGTATCTGAGGAATTATACCGCCACCATACCAATAATAATTTCTTTCCAGAGCTTTTATTATCATGCTCATTTCTTCACTGATAAAAGAATATCCTAAATCTATACACTGCTGTTTTTTGTGATCCCGATAATCTTTTAAATCGTTGAAATTCCATCTTTCTGATGGGTGATCTTCTTCAACATCTGGAATATAATTCTTATCATTTGAGAGTAGGTCTTCGTAGAATCTTATCATACAGAGAACACCTTCTTTCGAAGATTGGCTACATTTAGGTTCTACCTTTACAAGCTCGAATAAACGTGGTTCTAAAAAAGCCATGTGAGCAAAAGTTCCTAATTGAAAACATGGTCTTTCCTTTTCCTCAAAGACTCTTTCGTAGTCGTAATAGAAAGAACGAGGTGTTTTAAGTGCATTCTTTAAATTTGAAGATGATATATAATCACTCTTCAGATAAAGTTCCATCGGATCACGTTTTACCAATCCGTTTATGCTAAGTTCTTTCAGGTCGATATTAATAGGAGGATTGTTGCAATTCAAGGAAATAAAATCAAGCATTTCCTCTTTGGTAGGGTAATCATCCGGATTATAAGCGGAAGGATTGAGTTCTTCACCTTCCTCACAATCGTTCAAATCAATATCATCCCACATCTGGCAAGTTTATGCGTAAAGGTTTGATAGACCAGTTATCAGAAGAATTTGCATTTGTCTTATTCTTCTTTCTGCCCATATATGTTATTTTTAGCATTGTACCTTTTTTAATTATGCCATCTTCAAAATAAGGTTGTAAAGCTCCAACCAACCTTACAGAGCCGTTCATTGTAGTAGTCAAATCACCATTTTCATTTTGCTCTGCAAATATGACACAATCCAAATCGATTAATTCACCATTGCTTTGAGACAATACTTTTTGAGGTTTGATATCCAAGAAAATAACTTTCTTAAATTCACCCGGATTCACAGGAGACCAATAATTACCACACAAATCTACGGGAAGTTCCTTTGCTTCTTTCAAAGAAGGAATATCCCCAGATAAATCAATTGTCTGTACGTCAAGAGAAGATTCTTGTTCTCTAAGAATCAAATCCTTTTCATTATTATCCATGATCGTAAAAATTTAAAGGGTTATATAATAGAATTATAGACATTACTTGTTAAGTTATGAAAGTTATTCAACTTCGCAGGTATAGCCATTTTCGCGCATATAATCTGAAATATCGTCTTTGGATATGGAATCCAGTAATTTAGTAGAATCTCTTCCATCTACTTCTGCTGTTATCCTGATATATCCATTTCCAGTCATACTGGTCTCTATCTGAACGCTTGTCGCATCCACATCTATTGATATTGTTTTCATACTTTAAAGTATTTTTTAGCCTGTTCCACGGTAAGGAAACCGTCATTCAAAATTTTTGCACATATCTGTGCTATTGAGTCGCTTTCGCATACTATTTCGAAAGAGAGAGGACGTTTGTCACCTATCACGCTTCGCCCATCAACGTGACAGCCTATCGGATCGCCGTCCGTCAAAAGGGATTTAAGCCTTTCGATTTCGATCTGATACATCTCTATTTCTTTTATAAGATCTTTGTTCTCTTCTTGTAATTTCATCTTATTCATAACAATTTCATTCTTAAAGAAAAATCAACCTTTTTCAGTTGTTTTCTTGAAATCAACTAAAATCGATTGATTCTACATATTCTATTAAATATATCTTATTCTCAATAATACCTTTACAGGCCTGTCTACCATAGCAGAAAAAGCATCCAAGATCTGTTCTTTTACAATCTTGACAGGCTTAGAGATGATATCGTGATCTATAATCTCTAAAGGTACTTTCCGCCCATTATATGTGATAAGGGTGGCGGATTGTATGATGTAAGGTTTAATCATATGATACCGATATTACTTTGCAAGACCTTTCAGAATCTTACGGTAAAACCATACAGAATACAGGATACCGAAAACATTTATCCACAAATTCAATTTTCCTGTTTCCGGATCTACATCATTAAACATCAACAAGCATGGCAAAGCCAACAAGTTAAGCAATAGTACGTTCAGTATAATTTTCATTTTTCTTCTTTTTGGGAGATTTACGATATTTGATTATTGCATATTTCAAGACATCTGCTGCATTGCAGTACCACTTTCCATTTTGCTTGTTAGTTGGTTTATCGCTTCTGATCTTACCTTCTTCAATTAATTTTAGAAGTCTACCCAACCCTCCCACCATGCTTGCAGCTTTCCTTTGGCCGAAAGTCTCCCTATCCATGATGGCGAGAATATTCGCCAATCTCATATCCGGAGTACCATCAATAAGTATGTCCGGTTTTTGATTGTTATAAGGATATATCATAATTTAAATTAGTTAAAGCCATTGTTTTTAAGAAAGAAGGAAGTTTGATAAACTCAAATCAACATTCCGCCTACCCGTAATTCTAACTGAAATGGTATTACGGGCACGAGAAGAAAACCGAATTCTACGCATATCAAAGTAGCTACAAGTAATCTGTATAGTAAAAAAAAGGATTGAAAAAAATATTTCCAATCCGTGCTTCCTTATCTCTTTCAGATCAAAGTTCTTCTTCGCCCTGTCACATAGCAAAAATAAGGTTAGTTCAACATTGTTATTAATACCTAACTTTTTATGAATATCCCTTATCTGAGCTTTTATCGTCCACACAGATTTTTGTAAGACATCTGCGATTTCAACAGGAGTATGCCCCTTTGCCACTTCATTTGCTACTTGATATTCACATTGAGTCAAAGGTTCCATTAGGACAACCGTTTAACAAAGTATATTCGTTTCACCTCATCCGCCCCTATCACATCCCATTGCTTTTCACCCCATGAATCACGTTCCTTTGAGGATTTCACAGAGTATAAAGATGATTGCTTCACATTAGTAAATCCAAATATCTGCCCAATTTCCATCTCTTCAAATCCCGGTCTTAAGTCTGAGGTATACTTTGCGACTTCCATACCTCTGGTACGAAGTACATTTTCTGTAAGTACAGGTAATTTATTTGCCATAATATTTATTTTAGTTTATATATAATGTGCCCTGCCCGATTCTCACTACCGGATGCCAGTTACAAGCTGTCAACAGGACTTATAAAGCAAATACCACGATTTGCCGACCTTAGTCTAACTGTTTATTTTTACAACGATGCCTGTTTGACCCTTACAGCAGCATACATCGTTGTCAAGTTATGACTACTTTACATCGTCAGATTTCGTCAGAGGATAACTTGAAAACCTCAATTTTCCATTATGTCAAAGATCGAATTAACATAGTGCCTGTAGAAGATATTCTCTACGCCCCTACAGGCTAAATGACTTTTAAAATTTCCCCGGCTGGTATCCCTTGCTATCAGCGCTGAACATCGCAGGAGCCTTATGCCGGATTACAGGACTACCTTTTTGGAAATCTTAATTTATTTAGGCACATGGTCTATTCTCCATACTGGCATAAAACCAGCAGCAATATCGCCAAGTGAAAGATTCTTAATCGGAAGAAACAGCCCCTTTTCTTTTATCTGTAACTCGTTATGGTATTCGTCTTTTTTTATTTGAGCATCAGCCCAAGACATTCTCATTGCAAAATTCAAAGAGTAGTTATAATTGCGCACATAAATCCAAGCACGCTGTATGATAGCTTTCCTATTGTACTTACCATCAATTACCAGTCTATAATCTCTCTTTTCCATATTACTAATGTTACGTCAATTTATTTAAACACCTTAAGTTGGACTATCGCCTTTCTGCCCTGTAGATGAATAACATTAGTCACTTCCATCTGATAATCAGACCAACAGGTTCCTTGTATGAAAAGACCCAAAAGATCTTTGTATTCAGATTGATTATTCTTCCCGATTAACTTCACTATGCGGCTTATCTCTTCTTTTGAAAGTATTACAATTTCACCTTTGCGCGGAAACACTTCAAGATCTATCTCCACAGCCGTATCTATGTAAATTACATCGTTATCGGACATTACACATACTTGAACTTTCATAATAATCTATTTTACTTTGGTTCTATGATTCACGAACTTATTCATTGCATTAATCTCCTACATAATGTGCTCCATAAAGCCCAGTACTATTTTGATTATAGTAAGCCGAAGATGGAGTAGAGTTATTATTATAGTTAGTAGGCTTATAGTCTGTGAAATATTTACATGAGTAGTTTTTTGCTTCATTCCAAATACGTCTCAGGCATTCACCAAATGATATTCCTCTTTCTTTCAATGCGCGGAAAAGAATGTGCGCATCGGTCATTATCTTTTTCAAATTGTACTTTTTCATTGCCTTACCTATTTTTAGTTATGTAAATAATTTGGTTATCTCAATCAAACTTCTCATCTTTGCGATGTCGTTTGTTATTTGATGTTGCAAAGATACTAACAGTTAGTATAAATACAAACTTTACAGTATTAAAAGTTAGCATATTTACAACATTTAACTAACTGTTAGTATTTTCATATATGGAAGCTTGGGAAAGAATAGAATTTATTATTGAAAGAGAAGGGATGAATAAGAATTCATTCAGTAATGCTATTGGCATTTCTAATAATGTGACTATAACAAGAATCATTAATGAACATCGTACTCCTTCACGAGCTACATGTGAAAAGATAGTTAGTGCATTTCCTTCTTATAATCTTCAATGGGTACTTACTGGAGAAGGTGAAATGCTCAATAATTCGAATCCTGTACCAAAGTACAATGAAGCCGTACCCATTCAACAAGATGTAGTATATATTCCTCTTGTCAACCAATTCGCATATGCCGGATATCTTGATGGATATTCAGATTGCACCTATTTAGAACAGCTTCCTAAAGTTCCTTTTATTGTAGATCATGAAGGACATGGAAATTATATCGCTTTCGAAGTAAAGGGGGACAGCATGAACAACGGAACCGAAGAAAGCTATTTAGAAGGTGATAGACTGTACTGTCGTGAAATACAACCTCACCTTTGGGCTACATCTAAATTACATCTCCGGAAATGGGATTTTGTGATAGTACATGAAGATGGAATTGTAGTAAAACGAATTATAGATCACGATGTAGAGAACCACACTATTACAATACATTCTTTGAATGATATGTATCCAGATCGAGTTATTGATTTGTGCGATGTTAAACAGATATTTAATGTCATAGAGTCGGTAAGACCAAGAAGGAGATAACCAAAATGCACAAAAGAGATTTTCAATATAAATCTACCCAATTTTGGCAAAATCATAATACCCCAAAGTGGATTTGCACTCATTTTCAAGCTTTAGAGTATAAAATGAATAAACTTGAAGATTTTTATTTATTATGTAATTATCCGCTTGTTGATCCCAAATTAGAGTCCATTGGAATTACCAAAGATCATCTTTTCAGATACTTGTACGAAGATTTTTATATTATATTATTAAGTATTTCAGATATTATATCTAATATTTTGAATGATATATATAAATTAAACATAAAAAAAGAGTTGCAACATTTACCATATGTACTCAACGAATTAAGTCAAAAGCATATTATTGAAAAAAATCCTACATTGCATACTACATTAAAAGAATATAACTCTTTTTTAATTCATAATAAAGAAGAAAGAAATAACAACACTCATTATGGTAAATCCCGTAATAACGTACTTAGAAAAATAGAGAATCCTAACGACACCGAAAAACTGCTTGACTATGTTCTTAAAAAAAGATATGACATAGATTTAAAAAGTATATTAAAACCAACTATTATAGAAAAAATGAATAGTCAAATCATAGAAACAGATAAATTTATAACTGAGATTTTTAATAATGTACAAACGAGATCATTCAGTTAATATTATTGCTTATGAAAAAAATTATTTTTATAACATTATCCGCTATCTTCGTCCTGTCAGGATGTAAATCAAAAGAAGACAAAGCATTAGAAGTCATCAAAAATCAAATGTTCCAAACATTATACGACTTTGAAAGCTACCAACCTATAGAAACAAAAATAGATAGCGCATTTTTATCAATATACACCGATTCCGCCATTATTAGACATGGATATATCATTAATGAATTATTGGAGAAAGTAAACAAAGCTTTTGATGAAATCAACGAATATAAAAATTCAATGGAAATTTGGAGCGACTCCTATTCTTCTTATGGAATAAAGAAATTCTATGAAGCAAAAGAAAAATATGGGGAAAAAATAGAAGAAGCTAAATTATATTCCAAAATGATAAATGCGGAATCTGACACAATAAAATTACTTGCGCAAAATATTACCCCAGATTTTTATGGTTGGAAAGTAGCACATAAATTTAGATGCAAAACCAAAGGGGGAAATTCCGAAATTGGTAACTATATATATTACTTCGATAAGAAAATAAAAAATATAATTTACCAAGAAGATATCGACAACGAAGACCTAATAAGAGCAAAAGAGTTTATAAAAGAATCCTTAGAAAAAGATACATTGTTAAGATGGTAGATATGTTATTTCTCATTTTTTAATTAGTATTAAAAACAAAGACGATCTAAAAGTATACAGAAATTAAGTAATTATAATGTACCCACAACTTTATCGCATATATGCGCATAGGTTGTTACTTGCTTTCAAATTAGTATTCGAAGTTTAGGTATAACAATCTTCAAACAAGAAATTGAAAATGAATAAAAAAATACGAGATAACTATGATAAATACTGTTCGTTTATTAATGAGGAAAAAATCCTTGCAAAGGATCAAATGATACTTGATGAAGATAAAGCAAGCAGACCCGATTTCAAAGAGAAAAGCATGTTGGCATACAGTAATAATATCCCAGAAGAAATAACATTTACTGTACAACAAAAGAAAAAAGATGAGGCAGATTTTAAATTTAATCTAAGATGTAAACCTTTTTGTGATCAACCTTTGTTCAGATATGATTCTACTGGCCCTTCACATAGAAATTCCAGTACTTCTACATCAATAGATAAACAAATGGTTACCACTCCACACTTTCATAAATTTACTTCTGACGGGAAAGAAATTGCGTACAAAACAGCAGTGTTAGAAGAAGAGAACCAAGTTAAAGCATTAAGTGATATTTCTTTATGTGTTCTTCATTTTTTTCAAGAAGCACATATAAAAGGTGAAAAATTTGAGTTAATTTCGTCCCCTGGAGAACTTTCTTTTAAAGAAGATAGCGATGCTGATCCTTTAGAAAATGTAAAATTTATAATTTAAAAATGATGGATGAAATTGTAGAACTTATCAAAAAGACATTTTACTATCTATGGAAAGTAAAAAGATATGGAAAAACCATAGAGATAATTACACCGTCATTTACAACTAATGACTGCTTTGTATCTGTTTTCTTAACCAAAAGAGATAAATATTATATAGTCACTGATGGAGGTTGGATTAGTGAAAAATACTATAACAATTTTTTTGATAATGATGATGAATGTTATTCAAGATTATTCTCTTATTATAAAGAGAAATATTCAATATGTGAGACTGAATCGAAAAACCAAGTGTACTACTACAAAAGTACAGAAAACATAGAGTTGATCCCCAATATAGTCCTTGAAATGTCTACTTTTATATCAACAGTAGTAAGTTCATCTTTTATTAAATTCCAAGATAATAAAGATAAGGACTTGCAAAAAAGATTTCGCTCACAAGTAAGCACATATCTTTCCTCTAATTTTAATAAAGATGAAGTGTCTTTTAACGGATCGATTGACGAACAATATAAAGATATTAAATTCAACGCTGTCATCAAGAGAGATAATAAATTTACTTTATTTAATTATGTAACTGGTACTACCGATTTTTATTTTAGAGGGAGTATCGGTCGCTCTAATATGAATTTTCAATTAATAAACAGAACACCTATAAAAAACAAAATATACAAACGAGTGACTGTTATTAATAATCAAGCATCTGGATACAAGATAGATAAATTAAAACAATATCTTGAGTTAATTTCAGCAGAAGCAGAATCAGAAATCATTAATTGGAGTAACAAAAAAGATTTATTAGAGATATAAATATTGCGCAAATACAACAGATGAATACCATTAATATTCATTGGTAAATCATTGAAAAATATTGAGTGTAATCAACTAATAAAAACCTATTTTTTTCCAAAACGAATCTTTGGAGTTTTTAAAATCCGTTGTAACATACTGAATAGCTGTCAGTTTACATATAAATAAGGTTCATACTGGCAGTGTCGAGGTGATCGGTTCGAGTCCGATACTCTCCACAAAAGCTGTTAATCAACAAATTAGCAGCTTTTTTTTCTGTAACTTATCTCAGTACTACTTCAAACTTAGCCGTAAAAGATTTGGTTTTAGATATCAGGAAAGATGCGTTAGCGATGAAGTTGAAGTAGGAATAAATAAAAAAGGAAGATAGTGTAAAAAGCTACCTTCCTTTAATTTCTTTTCCTGTTGGAATAAGTATTACAATATTATGTCTGTCATTATATGAAAAACTATAGTATCCAACAACATTCCTTATAATCGAACGATTTGATTAAAAACGGAAACCTATATAAAAACGGGGACCTGAAACTTTAAACTTAGTTTTTTCATCTGTATCCGAGCGGTCATATTTAACGGTCCCCCAACGCTTCTCCACTCCAACTGAAATAACTTTATAAGCTACGGAAAGACCGGAAACAAAGAAGCTGGCATATCCACCTGAATAATATTCATCGTCTGCATACATTCCTGCATAACTCGGTGCATAACGGAAATAAACACTGGCTTTCAGATTATCTATCGGATTTACCGTTACAGAAGGACCGATATGCATGCCTGCTGTAAAATGATAGGTGTCATCCTTTCCCCCTTCCTCATTATTCATTTCATATCCGGCAGCACTAATATCGAAATAGGTCCAGTCAAGACCAATCTTAATCATATTCAAGATAGGAGTCTTATGCAAATAAAATGTCTTTCCCAGTGTAATTGCAGCTCCCCATTCACTTTTAATAGCAGCATCAAAACCATCAATTTCAAGTTTTTCTTTGCTAAAACTAAAGTTACGGTACTTTCCACGCTTCCATACAGTCGCATTTTTGTCAACAGTTTCAATCTGTTTCTGTATGTTCTGCTGATTGGTTCGTAAATCTTGAATAACAGTAGTCAGCGAATCTATTTTTGCCTGTTGTAACTCCTCCTTAGAGGTTTGTGCATTTGCCGTGTAGCCAAGGCCGATAGCTAATAATCCTAATAAAAACGATCTCATATTATTTCTTCTTAAAATTAATTTGGCTGCAAAATTATTGTACAATTCATAAATTCACAAATTTATGAAAGAAATTAACTATTGTTTAAGCATTTACATTACAAATATTAAGATATTGTTCATTAATATTCTCCATTATAATTTCAAAATAAGTCTATTTTCTCCGTATCATTCTACAAATGCATTTACTTGGTGAAAGCAAGTATCCTTACATAAAATATAAATGATTTTCTCATGGTATAGTAATCTTTTGGAGTGTGATTTATGTATTCTCTCCAGTTTTTTGGAAGTAGTATTGTATCTGGTTCTTTGATTCTCATTATACCATTTTTATAGGATCATCATTGTAACCCACAGAAAATACAACTTCACGCTTCTTTATTCCATCTGACGCGAATCATAGCCTAGCCATTCTTATGTAAAAATGCTCTACAATTATAACTAATTTCCATCATATATTTTATTCCTTTATTTGTTATTTTGAAACAAATATGAAAAGAAAAAAGGTGGAGAGTAAGTGTCTATTTACTCCCCACTCTTTATTTAATCGTACAAAATTTATGTGCTATTAGAAAATAGAAATAAAGTTATAACATACTGATTCATAACACCATACAAAATCAATAAAAATCAGACAAAGTCAAATTATAAATCCCAGACAGATCACCAAAACCCAATTAAAGCCTTGATTTTTATGTTTTTTTATTAGAGTTTTATCCTACTCCCCTATCAAAGAACAAGCCAAGTAGAAATCTTTGTTGATGATTCTTTTTTATGTTTCCTTTTCCACTCATTATATAATAAAGACGGAAGCGTATAAAGAATTAAAGCACATCGCTGTATTTGCTTTTTAGGTTCACTAAATATTCGATAGACAAACTCTCCGTGTAATCGGACGATCCAGCCAGGGGCACGTCGTACGCTACACCCACTATAAAATTTAAAAACAGCTCCAACAGCAATCATTACTCCTTTCCGTAAATGTGGTTGCAGTCGATTCATGAAAATTTCTTGTTTAGGAGCTCCTAATGCAATCCAAATAATTTCTGCCTTATCTTTCTCTATCATTTGAGCAATATTCTGATAGTCAAAATCTTCCACATCACAGAATGGCAATTCATAAAATGTCATATTATCAATACGCTTATCTATTTGAGACAAATTAGACCGTAGTCCATTCAATATCGTTTGTGATGCTCCCATAAAAAACATCCGATATTTTTTTTGATGAACAAGATCTCTAAATATATCACTCCCGGCATATTGAGAACGCTTTATTCCATAAATCCAACGAAGATAGATTGGTACATAACTACTATCACAAATAGAAAACATACCGTTATTAACCACATGCATATATTCTGCATCGCTATTAACTGTATTTAATATGACCCCATCGGCTACACAAACATAACCAGAAGAGCTTTGTTGAAGCTGTTCCTCAACTGCTGCCAAAATACGAACTTTATCAAACTCGTAATTGATATTAAAATATCGTTCCATAAAATGAATAAAAATGTCAAATATACCCTACGAATGAATAAACAATATCCCCTATTTGCTCATTCAACAGTTCCTGCCATTTCATTGCGGCTTCCCAATCCGGATAAAAAGAGCGATGATTTATATTAGCCGGCCTTATGTAAGTGTTTACCGGATACATATCCAAGTGTATCCCAATTTTAGCAAAGCATTTCAAACTGCGTTTCATGTGAGTAACGGAAGTAATAAGTACACATTCCTCTTCTGTTATTCGCTCTGTTTCAAGAATACTCCGAACATATATTACATTTTCACGTGTATTTCGAGCCTGTTGTTCAAGGAGAAAAACAGAACGAGGTACTCCCAACTCTTCCATATAGTTAAGAAACAATTCTTTTGTAGAGGTCCCATCTTTCTGAATAATGGAAGTAGGATCACCTGTAATCAAAATCCTTTCTACAACCCCTTTCTTCCAAAGCCTCACAGCTTCCCAAATTCGGTCTGCCCGATCAAGTTCATATTGCATTTGCCCGGTATTTCTATTCATAGAAGCAAATCCTCCCATCACGATAGCAAGTTTATATTGTTTTCCCACTGAGATTGTCATTGCACTGTATTCTTTTACAGTTAGATATTTTACATAATCTACCAGTAAATTATTAGTAAAAATTAGAAACAAAGCAATACAACTGATCAAGCACGCCTTTTTCCTGCGCCTTCTCTTAAACAAACAAAAGCCTATCAACAAGAAAAACATCCAACTGATAGGTGAAATAAGAAAGAAGTTTAGAAATTTGCTAAGTTCAAAAAAACATAATTTCATTTTTAGATATAACCTTTTAGCCAATAGACCATAATGCCACCCCATTCGTATAACAACTCTTCCCATTTCTTTAAAATCCTTATATCCGGTTGCCACCAATTGCCAGATATCATAAGAGGTTTTCTTGCATCTACGGAGAAATAATCTATATCGATTCCTTGCTCGGAGAAGCATTTCAAACTACGTCCAACGTGTGATGCCGTTGTTATTAAAAGACAATCCGGTCCTGTAATCTCTCTCTGTTTAAGAATTTCCGATGTGAAAAGGACATTTTCGTATGTATTCTTCGATTGCTGTTCAAATACAAAAACTTCCGGAGGAACTCCGGCATACTTTTTCATATAGCACAGAAATAGATTCTTTTCTGAGGTTCCATCTTTATGTATGTTTGCCACCATATCTCCTGTGATCAGTATCTTCTCCAGATGTCCTTCTTTCCATAAACTGATAGCTCTCCACAATCTGTTTCTCATGTCCGGCCTGATTCCATTCTGAGTTCTATTTTCACTATACATCACGTAGCCTATTTTTCCGGTAAATTTATCCATGTATCCGAATCCTCCCATTATGATTCCGATTTTATATTTCTTACATGGATTCCATTGAGGGGTGATATAAGACTTGTCATTCCAATAGCAGACGTAAGAGTAAAATAAGTTATTGGTTAAGAGATAGGAGAACAATAGACAAATGGCAATACACCGTTTAAATATCTTAGACTGTAGTTTTAACACGATTATTAAATATACTCACTCTCAAAGAGAATATTCATTAATATTACAATTAATGAATATTTCTACCTTTACTACTATACACCATTGTCACATTTTATGGATATTCAGTTAATTTCTCGTAGAGCAACTCCCCGTTCCTCGTAGAGTTTCACCCGATTTCTCTACGAGAAACGCTCCGAAACTCTACGGGAAAATACAGAAGTTTATACAATGCTAATAATCAATATTTTACAAGCGAACCAACAGGTTATATTTTTTTACCATTAAATAATCCTTTTATTCTTCCTTCTTCCATTTACATGTATCTGAAATATCAACAAATTCCACTCATCTTCTTAATATTCTTTCCTTTAACCATGCCACAGCAAATGATGAAATAAACACAAGCGGAACAAGTATAAAGAAATATATTCCAAATTGAGACTGATTAACGAAATAATGTTCTTTAAAATATGGATAATAAATTGCATCGAAAATATAGCAGCACAGATACATATCCAATGATAAGCCGGATATTTTAGCCAGTATTTTTTTATTCATTTTAGAGTGAATATCCAATTGATAAAACAGCAAGAAAAACAATACGGCTATTGGTATTCCGAAAACCCCATTGGAATTTCCACATATTTGTACTAATGTATGATTATGGATAAATATAAGATTAAAAATAGGATTTATCAAACATATACCCAATATGATCATCCATGCCCATCCTTTTCTTATTGTTGGTTTATATTCGTGTATATAGGCTCCTATAAAGTAGAATGTCAACGGAAAACACTGTTGCCAAAAACCGGGAACTAAATGTACTCCATATCTGTTCAGAAGATCGGGTAGTGCAGTCATTATGTATAATGTACCTACAAGTATTAATTTCTGTTTCTGGTCAGGTATCGCTTTATATAATAGATTCAGAAAAGGGGTCAGTAAAAATAGTCCGATCCACATTTCTATATACCAACCGTAGGGGATGGCAGAGAAATCTAATACTTTTAATCCCCATTGTATCCACGACAGGCTTTCATGCAGATAATATTTTCTGAATATAATTGTTATTAATGAAAACAGTAGGTAGGAAATAATGACCCTGACACCTCCTTTATAATATTTCTTGTTGATTGATTTATTGGTATTCAGATAACCGGTTAATAGAAGAAAGAGGGAAACGCCTGTATAGAACAAGAAGCTGATTGTTGCTTGTATGAATAAGGAAGTTCCTTCGAAAGTACTTGTTTTGAAAGCTGTATGTAAACTGAAAAAATGTCCTGCTATTACAAATAATATGGCACAACTTCTTATCAAATCTAATCCTACATTACGAGTTTGGCATGGGTTTTGTCCCCCCTAATGGTGTCGACCTTTTTTGTATCATTGCTTTTGTAAATTGCTATTTTCATTAAAATCTTGGGTTATTTATTAATGTCATGAGTTTTTTAATTTACTGAACAGAGTTTCCCATTGCTTATAGACAACTTCCGAATCATAATGCTTTTTCAATTTTTTGAAAGCCTTTTCTCCCAATTCTTCTGTCAGTGTTTGATTGTTCCACAGTTCTGCTATTTGCTTATCCAGATCATCTGTATTGCTTGGTTCGAATAGTTTTCCTATTGCATTTTCTCCTTGACCGATAATCTCAGTAAATCCTCCATGATTGGGTGCTATTGCCGGTTTTCCATGACAAGCGGCTTCCAATATGGCCATTGGAAATCCTTCATAGCATCTACTGGGTATTACTATGAATCGGGATTCTTGTATGAATTTTGATAATTCTTTTTTTTGAAGATATCCCTTGAATTCTACATTTTTCGGAATTTCAGTATTGTTTTTTTCTCTTTGAGCCCCGGCAAAACAGAATTTTATTTCAGGATGTTTTCGGGCGACTTCTACTAATAAATCATACCCTTTTTCATAGCTTAGCCTTCCAATATAGGCTATATACTCTCCTGAAGTAGGAGTGTAGGAACAAGGAGCGTCAATACTATTGGGAATTACTGTAATCTTATTTTTATCATATCCGGCTTCTATTAATTTCTTTTTCTGAAACTCAGTGATACAAGCAAACATATCTACATTTCTCAGATATGCCTTAGTCCAACGTGCATACACATTTCTTAGCGTATATCCTATAGATTTGAAAATGGAATGTTCACAATTGTACTTGATGCAACTCCATTCATTTTTTCTGTCCAGACATTGCTCACAGGGCTTTCCGTTGCGCATGAATAATCCGGTAGGGCATATTAGGCGAAAGTTATGTACAGTCATTACAACAGGTATATTCGCTTTCTTGCATTCAAAAAGGGCTGCAGGACTAATAAACGGATATAGATTATGCACATTTATTATATCCGGTTTTTCTTTGAGTAATATTTCTGCCATTCCCTTCACTCCTATGTGAGAATATATTCCAGCTGTGAATCCCTTTATTTTATCAGATATTGTATCTCTCGCCCCTTCAGTTGTCAAACGGTAAAAACAAACGGTGTGGTTGTGGCTTTGAAGCATGGCAGCCATTTTGTCTACAACTGCCTCTTCACCACTATATTTTCCGTAATTATTGTGAACTAAAAGGATTTTCATTACTTCTATGAATGTTTGAATAGATATGCTTGTTTTATTATATTTAATTATTTAGAATTTGTTTTTTATAGTCTTGGATTATATTGTCCCATTGAAACATCTTTCCCTTCAAAAAATTATTTTCCCCTGTTTTATCAATGATAGATTGATCTTTATATAGTTTATCGAAGAGTATTGCTAATTCATCTTGATTTCTAAAAAAGAACCCATTTTTGCCGGTTGCTATAATGTCAGGAGCTACTCCAACGGCAGTTGTTAATATGCATCGCCCTAATACAAAAGGTTCCACAATACTTTGACCGAATGTCTCACTGTTGCTTGATACGATTCCAATGTTACTTTGTAAATACAATTCTTTGGTTTGTCGTTTAGAACATAGGCCTGGAAAAGAAATACGATCTTGCAGATATAATGCAGAGGCCAATTTTTTCATATCTTCCCATAAAGGACCATTTCCTGGCAATATCATATAAGACTCACTGTCTTTATTTTCATGAATATGTTTGGCAAAGGCTTTGATAATCAGATCTTGGTTCTTACCATTTCTAAATTGAGCGGGAAAAATGATTTGTAGACCATTTTTAGGAGTGTTGGGACGTTTGTCTTGAAAAAACATGTCTGCGACCCCTAAAGGCAGAATTATAATTTTATATGACAGGAACCGGAATTTCTTTTTTAGATATTGGCACATACAAATCACTTTGTCTGCAAAAAGAAAAAGTGCCGTTCCTATAATGAATTGTGCCATTATGGATTTAATAAAACTATTGTGCCTGAATCCATGTAGTGTGTATATTATTTTAATTTTTTTTAAAAAGTACAATTTTAATTTGACTACTGCAATTATTGCCAATTGCCAATTGTTTTGTACATGAACTAATCGTATGTCTTCTGTTTGGATTATCTCTTTTATATCGTTAACCAACCGGAAAAAGTTTTTATGATCATCCAATCCATGTATGCGTTTAAGCTGAATCTTTTGAGCAATAATTTGTTCTTCCAATCCTTTTTCTTGATTTTTTTCACCTGCAACCGGATATACATTTATGCCATTTCGATGTAAAGCAAGGAGCTGATCGGTTAATAATGTACTAAGCCCTATCTTATAATCTGAGGCAAAGAATAATATGTTCATGATTTTAAATCGTTGAAAAGTGACACCCATTGTTTCATGATGTGGTCTATGTTGAATTTATATTTTGTCTCCATGGCTGCTCTTATGCCATATTCTTCTCTTAATTTCTCATCTTTCATTAGCTTTTGTAGTTCATATGCAAAATCGTTGATGTTTTTATTTTCAACTAATATACCGTTGATACCATTTTCTATAATTTCTGATGGCCCACATGGGCATTTAAATGCAATTGCCGGTAAACCGTAAGACATTGCTTCCATTAATGCCATACTGAAACCCTCGTATCTGGATGGAAAGCAAAAGATGCTACTATTTAAATAAACTGATTGAATATTAGTCGTTGCAGGATACATATGTATTGTTTTATGCAACGAGTATTGCTTTATTTTACTATCTAAAGCTGCATAGTCCGGTCCATCACCATAAATATTAAGTTCCCATCCTTCAATGTTTTTGCATACGACATTCCAAATATCAACCAACATGTCAAAACCTTTTTGTGGACACAATCGTCCTATAGCCAATACTTTTTTTGTATGTATATTTGCAGTCTGCTCAGCAATAAAAGGTAAAGGATTATATATTACCTTGATGTTTTTTAACGGATACCATGTTTTTTGATCTTCTTCTGTCAATACGACGAAACGGTCGTAATGCGATGCTGCTTTGAAATCTCTATGATCTAAATAGTAGCTAATCATTCTCTTTGCTATTCCTGCATGGTTACTTTCATTATGTAACTTTCTGAATTTTTTTGAAAAATGTAGTTCGCAAACTTTTTTACTTCCATCCTTTATTTTATACAGAAAAGAGACATCATGTGTGAACATCGACACTACAATGTCTGGTTTGAGGTGAAATAATAATTCTTGTAATTTCTTTTTGTGTTGCAATTTCTTTTTTAGTACCATTATCGTTTTTTTCCATAAGGAGATGTTTTCTATTTCTTTATAATGAATGTCTAAATTATAAAAATGGATTTTAGACGAAAATTGGTAATGGTTATTTTGAGAAACCGGTTCTGTCGTAATGACTGATATATCCCACCCCACTACATCAGCCAGATAGTTAGCTTTTACAGACAGTACTCTTTCCATTCCTCCCGAATTGTGACAGGAAGGTATACAATATATAATTTTCATCGATTCCTTAATGTATTAATAATATGCGAAGCTGCTTTCGTGGGAATAGTAGCTAATAATAAGAAAATGTATGGTTTTATATCGTAAGGATTATATTTTATTGATTTGAGCGCACACTTCATAGCTGGAATCTTATGATTTAACATAATGTTAATGGAAGCTCTCATTTTATACCAGAAAGAAATATAACGGGCAATATTTTTTTTACATTCAATATCTTTTTCTGTAAGATATAATTGCTTTAAAGAGGTACCTACATAATCTTTTGTAGATTGTAAATCTTTGGGCTCGTTACTTTGCTGCGGTTTCGTATTAATATAATAGTAAACATATGCATTTTTGTTATAAGCAATCATTCCCACAGTAGACAATCGTGCCCAAGTTATCAAATCTTCGCCGGAAGTTACATTTAGGGGAAAACCTCCGATTTTTTGAATTATTTTCTTTTTGATAACAATGGCCGAGCTACAAAGTGGAGGGTGTGAAACGCAAGCCACTTCAAAATAATTATTTAATATTCCATCGTTTTCTTCAAATGAAAGTTTTTTGATGATCGTAGGTGATATATCATGTTTTTCATTAACAAATTCATAATTGCAAGCAAAAATGTCACATTCCGGATATTTCCTGTACAAGTTATATTGAACTTCCAGATATTTACTTTTCCATTCATCGTCTGCATCCAAAAAAGCAATCAACTCATACTTCGCTTCTTCTATTCCTTTGTTTCGAGCTGCCGATACTCCTGTATTTTTTTGATGAATCAATCGTATGCGCGAATCTTTTACCTTCTCTACTTCTATTATACTGTTATCTATACTTCCATCATTTACAATGACTATTTCAAAGTCTTGAAAAGTCTGTGCAAGGATAGATTGTAGTGTCCTTTTTATTTGCTTTTCTTTATTATACAATGGTATTACAACTGAAATCATATCTCTTTCCTTTTATAAGTCCTAACATCATTCCATAAAATCCGAATGGATAAGAAAGTGTAGCCATTGAGTAATTTACTACGTTATCAGTGTACATAGTCAAAGCGACTCCTGCGATACTACTTCCGGCTACAATTGCACACATCTTTATAGCTATACTATTCTTTTTATTATATTCTATAAAACAATGCGTGATAATACTGCCAATGACCAATAGGTATAATACAATTCCAATTAATCCATTGTCACATGAAATTTGAATATAATCATTATGTGGCACTTGTAATCCTCCAAAAATAAAATTAGAGTACATATAATTTTGCACACTTCCCGTACCGGAGCCAACTATTTCTTTATGATTATAAAAACGTTTTTGTAAATGTTCCCATAAAGAGAATCTGGCATTGCTGTTGATGTCGTCTTTTGAAACCTTTCCTTGCTGAAATTGCTCTATACTAATGTTGCTACTTTCCTTAAACATTTTTGTTTTCATACTGGGAATATTGAAAATAGCAATGACAAATAATAGTAAAACTCCCAATATTACAGGTATTGACTTTAATTTATACCTAAAGAAGAAAAAAGTCATTACTGCTAATGCCGTTCCCATGATACTGGTACGGAATACCCATAAAATACAAGGAATCATAAATAGAACACACAATAATAAATCTTTTTTTTCTTTTCCACCATGATAGTATAACGCTAAGGAGAATATACACATGGATATGTAATGTATACTTCGTGCCGTTCCATACCAAAATACTCCCGATACCCAATAATTCATCAATGGAATGAAAGAAACCCCGATGGATATGATAGCTACCATTCTTGCCCCTAATCCAGCCTTAATAAAAACTTCTTTATTTCTAACTGCCGTTGACGCTGAAAGCATAATTAATAGTGGATAACTATATTTCAATATGACACGGAATCCATAAACGAGAGATGTCGTATAGCTCAATCCTATAATCAGCCAAATTACATAAATCAAATATAGAATGACCGCAATACTACATTGAGGCTTTCTTTTTACTATAAATAGTTCGATGATGCAGAAAGCCTCCAGTACCATCAACCGGATAGCCATCAAGTCTAATACTCCGGGAGCTGAGAAAGCCAATAGACCGGTTGAGAATGTGAGTATCCAGAATAACTCCGGTCCGTCCAACAATAATTTTTTCTTTTTATTCAGGGGATGAGTGATTATTCCCTGTCTTGTGAACAGAAATTTTGCCCCCATCACTGTGATAATCAGAAAGTATATATAGTTTAAAAAGTACATGAATCTAATTTGTTACTTTTTCATACAGATCATTGAATAGCAGAGTGTATTGGTTATTCCCAAATTGCTCTACATAACGTGTCGCCTTCATAGAAAGCATTTTCATGTCTTGAGGATGTTCCAATACATAACAAACCTTTTTTGCTAAATCCTCTGTGTTCTCTTGGTCATGTAACAACCCTACCTCTTTATCCTTCACGATTTCCGAAAGTCCCCCTGTCTTTGATGCTATTACTACGCATCCTCGTGCCATTCCTTCAATGGCTGTCAGTCCGAATCCCTCACTGCGCGAAGGTATTAATAAGACGTGTATTTTGTCATAATATGCTTGCAGTTGACTCTGATCTTTTCTGCCTACCCATGTGATGTACTCGCTAACATGTAAATCTTTTGCTTGCTGTTGCATAAATGCTTTCAGCGAACCGTCTCCAACTATCAGTAAGCGAGTTTCCGGATATCTTTCTTTTATTCGTACAAACGCCGGAATCACTAAATCGCCCCCCTTGATTTTTTCCAACCTACCCACTACCCCCAAAGTAACAGGTGAGGAGAAATCACGTTGTTCTTCTCGTATCTTTATATATGAGGGCAATACATTGTAGATGGTGAAATGGTTCACCTTTTGTATTACTGTTTTTTGTGTGTATAGATTGGATTTACCAAAAAAAGACATTTCCGCTACTTGCGTAATACAAGTAAACACTCGTACACAATACCTTTGAATGAAGTGCACCAATTTTAGATTTGGATAAATATCGGCTGCTGTATGTGCAGTAGCGATGATATTTTTTATTCCAAACAGACGCAGTAAAAGAATGGGAATAGCACCGGGAGCCATATACTGTACATGAGTGATATCCGGTTTGCTAATCCGTATCATTTGCTTCAGCCCCTTGTATAAAAAGATAATTCCGTTTATTCCTCCAATCCGTTTTCCGGTCACACTCAAACATACCACTTTACTTCCTGCCTGCTGATAGCGAGACACCATATTCGGAGTATGTTCAAAATAACATACGGTAGTTACTTGATGTCCACCTCGTATTAAAGCTTCCACTAAGTTTAGGGTTTGTATTTCAGTGCCTCCTGTCAATAGGCAGGGAATACAGATTAAAACTCTCATCAAAATTTATTGTTTTTAGAATAAAGGTATAAATTCGTGAAATGATAATTTTGCTATCTTAATAATTTAGTGTCGTCTGATTTCAATTTATCAAGAACAATAATTCTTTTTTTCAATCTATTTCTCAAATGTAGTATACGATTGAGAATTTTGAAGGGAAAAACGATTATAACCTTTATTATAGGGTGATATTTTAACCAACAAAAAGAGTTAAATACCGATTCTTCATTAAATAGATCGTAGTCGTCTGCCATTTTAGGAAATCTGTTTCTGAGGAATTGTACTTTTTGTACATCTTCTGTTGAAGATGAAGTCGAACTTATACCAAAACAATTAAATTTAGAAACTGTAATATCATAATACTTGTAACTACAGTTTTGTACAATTAACGCGTCAACGAAAAAGCACCAATCAGATATGATTCTGTAATTTTCATTATAGCCACCCAGTTTGTTTAATAATTCTCTCCTGATAAATGTACCCGGATGAGGTAGCGAGCCATTGATGAAAGTAAAAAGAGAAATGTTGTGGGGTGGGAATTGATACCATTTCTTTGTGTGAGAATATAATTCGATACCACCAGATATGATATCTTCTGTAAAAGACTGACTGAACAAAACTTGTAACACATCCGAATCGTATAAAGAGTCTCCGGAATTTAAAAAAAGGCAATATTCTCCTTTTGCTAAATTTAAACCTTTGTTCATGGCGTTATAAATGCCATGGTCGTTTTCTGATATCCATTGGTTGATATGATTGGCATTCTGTTTGATAACTTCCAGACTACCATCCGTAGATTGACCGTCTATAATGATATACTCATAATCGGTAAACGTTTGCGCTATCACGCTACTAATGGTTTCGGACAGACCGTTCTTATTATTCAGATTGATTGTAATGATAGATAATTTCATATTCAGTTCTTGGAATGTGTCTTGGCTTTGGCTGCAATACCTGTAACGATGCTGTCAGGAGGAGTGCTATGTACAACGATACTACCTGCTCCTATAATTGTATGATCACCGATATGAACATTTCCAATGACGATTGCTCCGGTACAGACTGACACATTATTTCCAATTATCGGTCTGTTTTCGTTCAGTGATGTGTCTTTTCTACCCAATGTTGTGAGGTGCCATATCTGACAGTTTTCCCCTATTGATTGTGCATTGACAACACATGAATATCCATGCCAAATTACGAGCCCTTTGCCTATTTGGGAAGACGGAGTATGGAAATATAGATTATTTTGTCCTCGTGCAAAAAGAGAGAGGTAGTGAGCTCCTGTTCTATGATAAAACAGACTCCTGTATTCTGGGAACATATTTAATAAGAATAGAAAACCTCTGATTCCTTTTTTCTGAAATCTATTACGCGATAACCACATATCTCTTTCATAATCAAGAACGGTATGTCGTATACGTGAATGATAATATACAAAAATATGCGGAACAAATCGTAAAGATGCAAATAGGGATAATATACGTATCATTGAGCACGTTTTATACAATCTTGGTATAAAAGATAATATTCTTGTGCCTGTTTTTTAGGTGAAAACAGGGTGTGAGATTTTTGTGATATTCGTTGCCTGATAAAAAGGCTTTTTGTGTTAATGAATTGATGAATCGCTTTATATAAAGCTTCTGCTTCTATCGCATCGGCAATAATTCCGTTTTCTCCATTTGTGATGATATCCATCATACCTCCGGTGGGCATTGTTATTACAGGTGTGCCGCAGCATAAAGATTCCAACATCGTGTTTGGCAGATTATCTTCGCGGCTTGGCAAAATAAAAGCATCGGCAGCAGCGTATGCCAGTGCCATTAATTGTTCGTCATGTATGCTACCTATATATTGAATATTTGCTTTTGATTGAATGGTAATTGATTCTCCTATTATCATCAGATGAGTTTTATCGTCCAACTTTTTTATTGCTTCTAACAAAATATCGAAGCCTTTTCTCGGGTTGGATATATTCTGGCTAATAAATAAGAGTACGGTTTTGCCATTGGGAACATTCCAAATTGAACGTACATATTCCTTATTGTACAATTTGAAGACTTCTATATTTACACTATTTCTGATAATATGTTGCGGATATGTTTTGAAAGCCTCCGACTGTATTGTCAAATTTTTCATCCAGTCGCATAAGTTGACTATTTCCAAATGAAATGCTTGATGAATCCATTTTTCCTTCTTTTTTCGTATTTTCGTTTCTAATGCGTAATTATCGATATTCTTTTCTACATCTCCTTGATAGTGTGCACATCCTAAAAAAGGATTCATATCGTGTAACGTCCAGATGATGGGCTTTTTTATATTCCGAAAAAAAAGCTTATAGTTAAGCGAGCTGCCCACCCAATGTAAATTTATAATATCCGCACTTTTTACAAGAGGATGGTCTGTTATGCAATCATAGCCTTCTGGAAATGAAATACATTCATAAAGATTTCCATAGGAATTGCGGACTTTTTTGTATTTACCGTTCTTAAACGGTATAGGTAGTCTCATTAGTATTTTTGTGCAGGTAGTTCGTTCTACACATACAACATGAGGAACTTTACTCTGTTTGTAAAAACAAAGTATGTGTGAGTCTATATTTGATGCTAATAAAGCCTGATGTAAACGTAATGCCGCCAAACCGGCTCCTCCGGAGTCTGCGGATAGAATATGGACTATTTTCATTTACTGGTAAATTGAGCTCTCCACTGATTTATATTTTCAAATGGAATGGTTAAGTCAAGTGAGTAATCTTTGTTGATTAAAGTAGTGAGTTCCGAAAGGTTATGTTGGTTTAATACTGGCAGACAGAAATCATTAGCCATTTCAATAGCTCTGTTATCTATTCCAATTATAAACGAACGTACTGAATTTTGTAAAGCTCTGATTCCAGCATGCAGGCGAGTACCTATATAATCAATATTTCCTTGCGAAAGTATTTCATTGTAACAAGGCAATTGGGGTGACAGCAGTGTCACTTTATGGGCATAACCTAAATCTTTCAGGTATTGGATATCACCCGTTCCTTGTGCAAAATAATAGGCTTGTTCATATTCCTTGCAACAAGTATCAAGCAAGTACCGATCTCGTTCTTGGTCACAGTTGTAGTCAGTGAGTGTTATGATAACCCGTTTTGCCTTTTTCTGTGGAATTTTTTCAGTAATTTGGTTTGTCAATCTCCACAATGTAGGACATCCGGTATTTATGGAGGATATATCGATTGAAGACAATTTTTCTTTCGTGTAAGTATCGCGTACGGAATGAACATATTGATGTGAAAGCACTCGGTTGAATGCCCATTTTGTATAACACGTAATTTTGATATTCTCATATTGAAACCATCCACATCCCATTAAAACAATGTTTTTCAAAACAAGAATATTATGAAAGGACAAATCCCATTGTCTGTAATTTCGTATGTCGGAATTCAAAATATTCGTCCCTCCTAAAAATGAAATATAGCTAAGGGAATTGTATCTTCTCACATTTGTTTTTATGTCTTCAACAGGAAGTTGTACCAAAAAATGTTCTTTGAATATATCCCTGATCTCCAAATTTACGGCATCCATTATGATTTGATTACCAGTATTATAAGCTGCTATGCTGGTGTCGAAAATTGAAATGACAGAGGAAGTTAAATTTGGATTTTCCATTTTTTTATTATTTGTAGTATAGTTTGTTTCTCTTGTTTATTGATCCCTATATAATAGATTGACCCTGCACATAAGACGATGGACAGCGGGGTAGTAATAAGCAGTTTTTCTCCGCCGTCCAGATGTGTACTAACAATAAATAATATACAGATTGTAAATAATGTGATTGCTACGGTCGGGTAAACCACCTTTTTGAAATAATCCATATATGAAAAATTGATTAACGGCAGGATATAGAGTACACGAAAAATATACATCAATAGGCCTATTAATATTTTAGCATAAAAAATAGATTCTACTGCCAATCCTTGATATAAACAGACAAATGCAATAGGAATATTCAAGGCGTTGATGGAGCTGACAATGATTTGGTATGTCTTTATCTTTCCCGTTGCCTGCATAGACATCCATAGTGGGGCTCCAAGTGCTTCAATCAGAGAAAAGGTGATGATAAGTTGAGTAAATGTCACAGAATGATCCGGTACCTCTTTTAGCCAAAGGTGTAGTATGTAACTTGTATTTATTAATACCGGCAGTGAGATGATATACAATAAATAGTATGAAATTCGGGATGCGCGCGAAAGAAGTACCCGATGCACTTCTAAATTTCCAGAAGAATAAGTCTGTATAAGTTGTGGATTAAAAGCTGTTTGGAAATTTGAAACAAAATTGTATATTGCACTGTTGACTTGTTGGGCAATTCCTGTGGCGGCATTGAGCAGTACTCCGCAGAAAATGTTTATTATCATATTGAGTCCTGAGGTAGATCCTATATAAGCAATCTGCCCAAAAAGGCTCCAACCCGAAAAGGATGCAATCGCTTTTAGCATCGGCTTGTCTACCATGAACTGATACCTGCAAATAGGAAAATTCCGGCTGCAATATATCCATTTGGCAGAACTGACCAGAATCCCGACAATGAAGATGAGTGCTGAGTAAAAAATCAATTTATCGGTTGTGCAGATTACCAGCATATAAACAATTATCAACTTAAATACTCCTTCAATAATGCTGAGATATGAATAAACAGACATTTTTTCATAAGCAACGATCGTCGATTCGTAAGGTGCTCCGATGATCCCTATACATGCGGACAAAATACTGAATTGGTAAACCCAATTGGCGGCATACATTCGGTTTTCCGGAATATTCAGTTGGGTATTCAAAAACCATAAGCCTATACTTTCGCTTATAATGATGAGTATTATACAGATTATAAAATGTATGGTCAAGCTGGCCGAAAAAGCTTTGGCAGACTCTTGTGGGTTATTCTTTCCTAAGTTGAAATTGATAAAACGCCTTGTAGCAGCAGTAAGAGCATTGTTTATAAAGCTAAAAAGCACTATAATACTGCCGACTATGTTGTACACCCCAAAATCTTCGACACCTAACGTCTCCAATACGATACGTGAAGTATATAAAGAGATGCCCATTAACAGGAACATCCTCAAATATAACAGAAGAGTGTTTTTGGCGATTCGTTTGTTATCTATCATCTTTTTTCTCCAATGATAAACGAATATTTAATTGCTCTTGAAAAATATGTGACAGTAAAGTTATCTCCAATACCCCAAAGCACATTAGCATTAATATAATAAAAAGTATTATACCATTTATCCCATTATCTACCCTTGGAATAATATCCCCTATAATCACGTTGCCCATATCCATAATAGTATCCATATTTCTTTTTCTTCATATTGATACCATTCACAATAATTGCCATTTCGGGCAACTTCTGTTTTTTCTTCAAATCATTTATTAAATCAAAATCGCTTTTATGAGAGTAATCTGCCCTACAAATATACAGAGTTATATCAGCCAAACGACTGGCTATCAGCGCATCGCTAACCAAACCAACGGGAGCACTATCCAAAATCACATAATCAAACTCCTCTGCAAGTAGCTTGATAGCAGTGTCTAATGCAGGTCTGGCTATTAATTCTGCTGGATTAGGAGGAATCGTACCTGCCGGCAAAATATACAAATTAGAATTATTCTTCGCGGAAATCAACAACGAATGTAAATCGATACTATTATCCGATAAATAATTGGTAATCCCCTTCTTCCCCTTAATTTCTTCATGAGAGAATCCAAAACATTCTAATAATTTAGGGCGTCGAATATCAAGGCCAACCACCACTACTCGTTTATCCAACAATGCAAGACTGACTGCCAAATTGGTAGCTACAAAAGTTTTTCCTTCGCCACTTATGGTAGAAGTAACCAGTATAACATTATGATTGGCCTTTCCCAATAAAAATTGTAAGTTCGTACGCAATCCACAAAAAACCTCCGTCATCAAAGCATTGGCGTTTTCTCCCTCTTGAACGATCAAAGAAGTCTTACTCTTTTTCAAACTGCGTTCCAATGGTATATCACCCAAAATAGGAACACGAGCTAACTTCTCCACATCAGCATGCCCCTCTATACGATAACGGAAAAAGTTTATCAAAGTAATAACAACTATTGGCAATAATAAACCAACGGCTACAGAAAGAGAACGTATTAATGAATAATTCGGAGATATAGGACCGCTGACTACCGCTGAATCAATCACTTTAGCCTTATCTGCCGTAGCAGCTAAAGCAATTGAATTTTCCTCACGCTTTTTGAGTAACAACAAATACAAACTGGATTTTAACTCCTGTTGCCGCGATATATTCGTAAAAGTCCGTTCCTGAGTCGGAGCACTATTGACACGACTGGTATACTTCCTCATTTGACGGTCGATATCCTGTTTCGAAATCATCAAACCATTATATACAGAATTAATGGTACTCGTTATGTTTTCACGCATTGCTGTCAGATTATTATTCAGTCTGACAATTACCGGATTGGTTGCAGGAGAAGAGCGAAGCAATCGATTACGTTGTAATACCGACTCATTGTATTTATTTATAAGAGCAGACAATGTCACATCTGTCACTCCTATATTGGCAGGAATTACATCATCCTGATGAGCCGGACTATTTACGTAGTCTTTCAAATACTCCATTAAACTGAGCTGAGTTCCAACTTCTGATCGCTTCTTCTCATATTCGGACGATCCTTGTACATAAACCTGCGTATCGCTCATATTCATCAAACCGGATTGGCGCTTAAAATTTTCCAGCTTTTCCTCAGTACTCCCCAACTCTTCATTGATAATAGCAATACGATCATTAATAAATTCAGCGGTTCTTGTAGCCACACTCTTTTTATCCTCATTGGCATCCCTGTTATAAGCATCAATCAATTTATCCAGAAAAACTTTATCACGTTGAGGAAGTGTACTATTCTTGGAGACAGTTATAATAGAATTGGACAGTTCTGAAACAGCCAAACCCAATCCAGTACTGTAATTTATTGCGGTTCGCAAAGGAGGTACAACAGTCACCATAATATTCTGCCCATATAACGGATGCACATTAGGACGAAGAGAAACAGTCAGTTCTCCCAACGGTGTTTCAATGATAGTTGGTAACCGAGTGATACGTTGAGTAATGTCCTGTCCTGCAATTATTCCGGAAATTTGTAATACCTTATCCGATTCCTGTACAACGTTAAAATTAAAACCATAACTCAAATTCTCCAGATCCGTTTCTTTCATTTCTACACATACAGGACTACTCACATATAAGTCACGCATAGCGAAATTATCTTCTACTTGATAGGTAATATAGAGTTTCATCTCTTTTACCACCTGCTCTACAATAGTACGAGAACGGAGCAGTTCCATCTCACTGCCAATATTCTTCGTAGAAGACAGATAACCAATATCGGTCAATGCCATCATCGCCTCATTATTTCCATTCTGCCTTTCATCATTGATCATAATGGTAGTACTCACCCTGTATACCGGAGTCGCATAATGTAAATAAATCCGTCCCCCTACCACACAAAGTACTACTGATAAAATAAACCACTTCCAATAACTGAGATAATCCGAAAGTATTCTTTTCAATTCATTCGAATTATCTACCATCCCATCCAGTTCTTCTTCAGTTAATAATCTCATCGTTTCCTACTATCTTACTTACACTCTTATTTATTAAACAAAACCACTCCTAACGAAGCTAAAGAAACCAAAACAGACAAAACACTAACCCAAGGCGTAATATTCCCCATTTTTGCAGAACGCATTGCTGCCTTACCTGACTCTACATAAAGAATGTCATTTTGTTGCAGATTATAATAAGGAGAATTCACAATATCCGGATCATTCAAATCCAATGCTACCATCCTTTTACGTCCCTGTTCATCTTCCCGTAACAGCTTAACCTGATTTTTCTTTCCAAATGGGGTGATATCTCCGGCCATGGCCAAGGCTTCAAATATATTCACTTTTTCATTTGCCACCGTAAAAGTATTAGCCCCCTTTACTGCGCCAATTACTGTAAATTTATAATTGACCATACGTACATTCACAATAGGAGTTTCATTCAGATATCCTTTCAGCTTTTCTTTAATGGTAGCTTCCGCTTCCCCCTTTGTTTTTCCTCCCAAATGCAATGTACGAAGAATCGGAAAATCAATATTTCCATCATTGTCCACCAGATAAGTTTGTCCCACATTACCGGAAGAGCCGGAAGAAGATGTTGCCGACAATGAAGTCGCAGTACTCCCCCCCAACGGATTCGCAATACTTCCTCCCATATTAAACGGAGCAGCCAGTTCCGGTTCGGAATAACTCACTGTAATCGTCAGTAAGTCTTTCGGCATAATCCGTGCATCATACAAAAAAGAAGTCTGATTTCCGGTTAGTACTTTCTCCCCTTTATACATATAGGTCATTTTTTTAGAGCTTACGCAACCGGTTAAAAATAAAAGAGAAATCCCTCCAATCAAAATAATATATTTTTTTCTCATATTTTATTTATAAGTATCAAGATGTGAACACACTGTTTTTTTTCTAACATCCAAGAAAATATAGAATGAGAGACCAAGTAATAAGTCTATTAAAAAGATCAGATTGACATTAGCCCATTTGGTTAGAAAAACATTCATACTAATAATCACTACATCAAGAAGTAGCAGAATAGTTGTTACTTTTTTATGGCCATAGCCTAAGTCCAGCAATCGGTGATGAATATGACTTCGATCTGGAGAAAAGAGTGGTTTCTTTTTTCTCCAACGAGAAATAATCACGCATAAGGCATCATATGCGGGAATAAAAATAACCGACCATGCTATCACGATTACATAAGCGCCATTACCTCTCCCCGATCCGGACATTGCATAATGAATAGCCAAAAAAGCAATGACATAACCTAATAAATTGGAACCGGTATCTCCCATAAAGATTTTCAATTTCCGGGTAGAGCAAAGATTATAGCGCAGAAAAGCGATCTGTGTGCCCAAAACAGCAAATGCCAACGCTGCATAATGGCACGAATGTTCCCTATACAGACAAATACCTAAAACTAAAGCGGCAACAGACACGATACCGGAGGCTAAACCATCCACACCATCAATCAGATTTACCGTATTCAGTATGTAAACAACGAGAAACACAGTCAACGGATACCCGATGAGAGGAGAAAGTTCATAAATACCAAACAAACCGTATAGATTATTTACGAAAGTACCGGAAGCTATCATACACAATGCGGCAATCAGTTGAACAACAAATTTATACGACCAACGCATACCAATCAAGTCGTCTTTCATCCCCATAATAAAAATCAACGAGGCACCACAAATTAAAAAGGATAACTCGCGAACAGAACCGCCATATAGGCTCACAACCGGAAGAAAGCTCAATAAAAAAGCCGGAAGAAAACTTACTCCGGCTAATCGCGGTATGCATTCCAAATGTGATTTTCTGGAATCAGGTATATCATATAGTCGTTTTCGCTTGGAAATCAATAATATATGAGGTATTAACAGCAATTCAATAACAATACCTGACAGGAGTGAGAAACTCACTCCCGTCAGATCTGACGATAAAACGAAATCAAAAAGGGTCATTATTATATATTATCGTGTATATGTATAAATGATACGAACACGTGCTGAACGATTCAACTTAGAATCAAGACTGTTAACGCTTTTATCTTTCACCTTTTTCACCAGGTTGGATCCTTTCTGCATGATAAATTTATTATCAGCATCTTTGAAACAATCCATCTGTTTCATCCAATTCATCACACTCGTTGCACGGTCGGTAGCCAGACGTTCATTACGCTCTACACCTACTTCCTGTTTTTTATTATTATCCTGACTTGTAGCAAGGCCGCTTACTTCTATCATTACTATATTATCACCATTCAAAATGCCGTTAACTTTGTCTACCATTGCAGAATCTGTAAACTGCCGTATATATCCGGTATTTCCAGATACCGCAGCATAAAAATCCGCTAAACTACAAAGTGTGACCGGCACATCTTCTTCCGTTGTATATTCTTTTACAATTTTAAGCCCTTGATGTGCGTTCAACTGATAGCTTTGCACATCATCATAATTCTCTTTCTTATTAGCAAGACGTTGTCCGGCTGTAGAGGGATCTACACGGTATCCCCATTTATTCATTTCGCCCGGATTACCTGTCACTTCCGAATAAATCGGTGCATAATAATATCCTTCCTTATCTTTAAACGCCTGCATTTCTTCAGCAGTCATAATTCGGCTCAACGGAGTAGAAGACATTTCATATCCACGGAACATATCATTATCAAGTTGCGTAGCATTTACCGTAGCAATATCGCTTGTTTCCAAATCAGATAAAGCACGTTCATTTCCCAATAAACCGTTTACAACATCCGTATCACTAAATCGTTTCTGAGTATAAATACCGGAAACCAGATAGTCGATAGTATTCACTCGAGCATCCGCTACTGTAGGAGCATCGTTACAACCAGAATAATTATTAGGATAAAACACATAAAATTCCAGTATTCCGGTCTCCGTTTTCGGACAGTCGGCACGTATCTGATTTATCTTTTTATTGATATATATAATATCCTGCGGACAAGAGTTACAACGATCCCACTCACGTTTGTTGAAATAATAGGATATGCCGACACCAGCTCCAAACATAGCATCCCATACATCAGCGTGACCGTGTCGGTCGGAAAACACATCATCGAAGTTCGTTTCCATACCGATCACATAGAGTTTAGTCTGAAAAGCCCAGCCCGGCTTAAAATGATATTCATAATTCACTTCAATATGTCCGCTATACTGATTACTCTGATCATAAGCCATATCATAATGATGTAACCACCCGAAACCTCCTGCAAGATGTACACGGTGGCGACGTCCCGGTTTATACCCCCAAATGACATTATTCAAATTGATTAATGCCTGAATAGATACATCTGTAAATTTCATCGTTGACTTATACCAAATTGTTCCATCACTATTCGTATAAGGGCCACCGACTGTAAAAGGATTCGTTTCATGAGAAGAACCTCGTGCCTGAAGTCCGTTGAACTGTGCCATCAAACCAAATCCCGGAGTAATCCATTTTCCAAGACTTACATAGAATCCCGGAGAAAAACGGCGACCGGTAGAGCCATCGCTATGATAGTCTCCTATATAATAGGAAACAGTCGGTCCTGCATTCAAAAACCAGTTATCCCAAAAAGGGTTAGTTACAACCCGGCGCTTGTCATCAGTAGGCTGTGCATGTTCCTGAGTAGTATAAATAGTATCGCTTTCTATAACTTCCTGCGCTTCTACTACTCTTACCAAAGACAACAAACAAATAATCAATAAAATAAAAACATTCCTCTTCATACTTACAAAAAATTTAAGACATATTTCTTATCACACACATCAATCACCTGCTTACGATGGGATACCACAATAATCATCTTGTCTTTTCCGTGTGCTTTTAATGAGTGAATTATATTTTGTTCTGTTTCTTCATCTAAAGAAGCGGTCGCTTCATCCAATAGAAGTACATCGCCACCGTGCAACAATGCACGAGCAATGGCCAATCTCTGTATTTGTCCACCGGAAAGCCCCTTCCCGCCTTCCTTCAGTTCACTGTTGAGCCCCGACGGCATTGAAAAAACAAAATCAGCAGCAGCCATTTTCAAAGCCTTCTTCATTACTTCGTCATCAGCATCCGGATTTCCCAAAGAAAGGTTCTCCCGGATACTTCCGGAAAAAAGATAATTTCCTTGAGGTACATACGCTATCCGTTGCCGGAAGGCGGGAGCCATCGGAAAGCCGGATTTATTATCCGATACAGTAACCGTCCCCTGTTGCGGAGATACCAGCCCAAGTAATAATCGCATTACCGTGGTCTTTCCACATCCGGTTGCTCCGACTAATGCAGTCATTTTCCCCCGCTCAAAAACAAAATTTGCGTGAGATAATGTTTGTCTACCGGTTTCATACCCGAAAGTAACATCGGAAAAAGTTATTTTTTCTATCCGGAAAGACGGTTGGACCAAAGACATATCTGCCTGTTCCCTCGGTAGTTTCTCCAATTCATTCAAACGTTCCAATGCTGTGTATGCAGCAATAAAAGCAGGAATACTCGCTGCCAGCCCAAGTGCCGGCCCTTGCATCATGGCCACCAGCTGTAAAAAAGCAGTCATAGTGCCAAAGGTTATCTCATTCCCGTACAATTGATAAACTCCCCATGAAAAAGCAGTCAGATAGCCTGTTGCAAAGCCAAATGAAAGTACCGAATTTGAGAATACATGAAAACGATTATGAGATAAGACATGAGCTAAAAAATCATTCTGCTTTTTCACTAACTCTTTCTTCATACGGTCCTCTATATGTAAGGCTTTCGCTATTCCTGCATTTTGGACTGACTCTTGAAAGTATTGCCGTACCACTGACTGGGATTCCTTAATCAACACAGACAGCTTACGCATTTTCTTGAAATACAATTTACTTACCAGCAATACTATCGGTATAATTACCATTAGTACAAGTGTCAGCCTACGATCCAAAATAAACAGATAAATTATTGCACTCGCCAATTTTAACAGTGTAACAAGAAATTGCGGAAATGTACGTACCACCAATTGAACAATGTCACCAATGTCCGTCCCTACCCGTGACATGATATCACCACTATGATACATCTGCTGCGCTTTCCATTCGGCATGTAATATCCCAGAAAAATAATGCAATGACAAACGGTTATACAAGGTCGTCTGATAATGTACCCCAATCTTGGAAGCTAATATAGAAAGTATGATATTTCCTGTATACAATAGTGCCAACCCAATTAACCCCCACTCTATTCTCCCTGTTACTACATGTGTAGCAACATCGATAACCTTTTTAGAGCATATAATCGAGGATAACGAGAAACCAACCCCTAATACCCCTATCGTCAAAAGAAGAAAAGAAGACAAACTGTCCTGCCGCACCAACACATACAAATACTTCAACAGGTCCTTTACTGCTCCTCTCTCTGCCTTTTTCTCTTTTCCCATCTAAACTCTTTGCCTGTTATCACTGCTTTGCATACACGCCCCAACTTATAGCATACAAATCCCTTCGCTTGTTTCCGGCAATATGGAGATAAACGGATAGCACGAAACACGTCTTTCCCGACCCGTTCCAATTTACCACCCAGAGATAAAGATGCAAATGGTTGATGTATCAAAACCGCAGTTCGTCCAAAATTACCCTTCATTATCATATCCCGATATAACTGTTGCAATTTCCTGCCGGATATTCCGGCACTCCACCGATTGGGTAACTCAGATACATCCAAGTCCAAATAAATCACTGCCAATGATGTAAAAACCGGTCCAAAATTTCCGATTCCGGCTTTCCGAAGCTCCTGACGCAAACTATCAAAATCTATAGCAGATGCATTAGCACGTAAAAATACAGCCCAATCACATAAATAACGTATGCTGATTCCTTCTTGCAAGAGATGAAAAGCCGGATGAACCAATAATAACTGTGCATTAAACGCCGATGCGGGAATCAAATACTTTCCCACCTCATTTTCAACAACAGAAGTATCTATATCCAACCCTCGCGGAGCTAAATGATTATATGCAGCATGTAGTTCTACCTCTACTCCTTTGTAATAAAAGGTATGATGCCAATCACCATATTCCACCTCCATTCCCCATTGACGAACCGTCCTTATCGCCCGATCGTAATCAAACGGAAAATAAAGATCCAGATCACCGGGAGCACGCAACAAGGGCCGGTCATACCAATTTGCTACCCCGATACCCTTCAACAATACCACTTTTATACCTGCTTGTCCGAAACGTTCGTTCAATTCATCCCATACCTTCCTCAAATGGCGGTTACACTGTTCGATATATCCGGTACGCCCGTACCATTGTAACAAAGTATCCATAGACGGCCGGTAACCTGCAGGCAATTTCACCAACGCCGGATAGCAAAGTCCGGTCACCGCTTGTTCCTGTGCCAGTGCCAACAAATGTCTCCAATCACTTTCCGACAAATCTCCCAGACATTCAATCCGTGGCATTCCTCCCCACAAACCACACCGAAGCAACTCCCTAAAAGCCACCTCAACTTTATCTGT